>OIFF01000086.1_pt1 | contig 66344 bp, 60 predicted proteins | sample 1581981 | NCBI WGS metagenome assembly OIFF01 (sample SAMN07501067, study PRJEB24779) | human gut metagenome | isolation source: stool | host: human infant | place: USA: Pittsburgh, PA
AGTGTTAGACATATATTCAAGCCTATCTCTTATCTGGAGATACAGCTACTGTCTGGTGTTTCAGGGGGCTACATCAGCAAGAAATTTAATTGATTTACTTCCTAAAATTCAAGCTGATACCGATAGGCTTGCAAAGGAACTAGGTGCCGAATCAGCTTATATCTCACCACAGAATATAAAACAACTTATCGAACTCAGTCTTCGGGTTGCTGAAGCACCCGACGCCAGCCCTGAAGCCTTTATCGCTTCTGTATGGGATTATGGAGTCGAACAAGCTGCAGAACTGGTTGATTCTATTGCGAGGTTGCAAAAATTACGCCAGAACATTGACTCATATATTTTTGAGGCAGCCTGGAATGAAGACCTCACTCAGATGCGGCACAACCTTGCCATCAATACAGGAATTTTCCGTTTTATGAATGGTGAATGGCGCCGTTCCAAGTCCCTGTCTCGCACTATGCTCCGTGATACCACTCAACCAATCCAGGCACAAATTGAAATCCTCGATAACTTGATCAAGGCTCAGGCGCTTAGAAAAAGTATTACTCAAGCCAGTGAGTTTGGTAGGAATGCATTCGGCCCACTGTGGCGGGGAGAACACAGTAATAGTGATTCATTACAAGCACTCGTTAATTGGATGGCTACGTTAAAAGATGTCGGACCAGAAGCTCGCCGTCTTGCCAGCCAGCTTTCAGATCGTGAGACAATAAAACATCTCGGTTACCAACTTCGACAAACGCTTGACCAGGCTAATTTAGAGTTAAATCATTTATGGAAATCCTTTGGCACATCACCTGATGCTTGGTTCGACAATCATTATTCTATAAGCCGGGTGCCTATCAGTTTCACAGAAGCCCTTGTACAGAAACTCGTCAATATTGATATCACTTCTCGACAGATAATGACTACGCCAGCCGACCACATAAGTGATCGACTGACATTGGTCGAAAAGATAATTGCTCTTCAATATCAGAAAGCGGAAATAGAATCACAAAATCAGCTTGGTGAAGCAGCCTTTGGGAGTTATTGGCTTTCCAGTGAATCAGACTGGCAACAGTTGCAGGGTGCTTTTGAGTGGATTGAAAAGCATAGCGCTTTACGTTTTATTGCAGCCGCTATTTCAGATCGGAGTGAATTAGTCGCAACGGCTAATCAACTTTTGGCCGAAGCCTCAATAATTGTTGAAACACTCAAAAGTCTATCCAGCGAACTGGATTCATCCCTCGAGATTCTCTTTAACGAAGGCCAAAATAACATATTAAAAATAGATAGCGTCAAAATTAAGTTAACTTCCTGGATCAAGCATTCAGAACAACTCTCAAAATGGGTTGCCTGGCAACACAGACGAACTCAAGCAAATCATCAGGGTCTGTCCGAAGTTATTGAAAGGCTTGAAGATGGGCGGCTGAACACGTCTCAATGCTATTCAGCTGTTGAATATGCCTATTACGAATCCACGTTTAGATTAATGGCAGAGCAGACTCCATCACTCATTCAATTTGATGGTGAATTACACACCCGAAGAGTTAATAATTTTGCCGAATTAGACCGTAAACGCATCAAAGCCGCAAGTTTTGAAGTTGCTCGTGCGCATCATCGTCGAATCCCATCAAAATCTGGTGCGGCTGGCCCGGTAGGTGTTTTAAGAGCTGAGATGGCGAGGAAGAGGGGCCATATGTCAATACGACAATTAATGCTCAAAGCAGGCCCCGCCATTCAAGCATTAAAGCCCGTAATGATGATGAGCCCTTTATCAGTGGCACAATTTTTAATACCAGGCAAACAAACGTTCGATTTGCTGGTAATGGATGAGGCCAGTCAGATCCAACCTGTCGATGCTATTGGGGCGATTGCTCGTTGCCAGCAGGTTGTTGTTGTTGGCGATGAAAAACAACTTCCACCGACAAGCTTCTTCTCACGGATGACAGAAGCGAGCAATGACGACGATGATGACTCTACTCAAGTTTCCGATATAGAAAGCATTCTTGGCTTATTCGTTGCGAGAGGATTACCACAGCGCATGCTTCGCTGGCATTATCGCAGCCGCCATCAATCACTTATTGCTGTATCAAATAGCCAATTTTATGAGAACAAATTGTTCATTGTTCCAAGTCCTTATATCCAAGAAGCAGGGATGGGTCTTCGATTCCACCATGTAGCTGAAGGTATTTTTGAGTCAGGGACAAGCAATGCAAACCCAATTGAAGCAAAGCGAGTGGCAACCGCTATTTTTGAACATATACAAACCAACCCCAATTTATCCCTCGGGGTTGCTACTTTCTCCGTATCACAACGAAAAGCTATTCAAGATGAACTGGAACTTCTTCGCCGCTTGAATCCTGAATATGAAGATTTTTTCCATTCTCACCCTGGCGAGCCATTCTTCATCAAAAATCTCGAAAATATTCAGGGTGATGAGCGCGATGTTATTATGATTTCAGTTGGTTATGCTCGTAATACTCAAGGGTATCTGGCAATGCGATTTGGCCCGTTGGGTTCCCAGGGTGGTGAACGTCGTCTGAATGTTCTCATTAGTCGCGCAAAACGGCGTTGTGAAGTTTTTGCATCAATTACCGACGAGGATTTAGACCTTTCACGTGCAAAAGGAGTTGGTATTTTAGCTTTCAAACTCTTCCTTCAATATGCTCGTACTGGGCGTCTTTCAATGTCAGTTTCGTCTGGCCGCCCCATGGATAGCATATTTGAAGAACAAGTTGCACAGGCTCTACAACTAAGGGGATATCAGGTACACCCACAAGTCGGGATTGCCGGTTTCTTTATCGATTTGGCTATTGCTGATCCGGAAATGCCAGGCCGCTATTTGCTGGGGATTGAATGCGATGGAAGCACTTATCATTCATCCCGCTCAGCCCGAGAACGTGACCGCCTTCGCCAGTCCGTACTTGAGGATCATGGATGGATAATTCATCGTATCTGGAGTACTGACTGGTTCCAGAGGCCCGAAGAGCAACTACAGCGTGTAATAGCAGCTATAGATAATGCCAAAAGCGAACTTAAACAGCGTTCGGAGAAAATTGTCGGATCGTCACGTGCTGTTCCAATTGAAATTGTAACCGTAGAGCGAGAAAGTGTTATTGAAGTGGGCATTGATCAAATTGAAACAACGATGTTTAGAGCTGTTGAATATCAGGAATCACAGCCTGAAGCCGATCTTTCATTTGAACTTCACGAAACACCAGTTGGTTTACTTTCTGACTTAATTGAAAAGATAGTTATTCTGGAATCACCTATTCATAAAAACGAAGTGATGACTCGCTTGCGAACTGCATGGGGTCTTCAGCGCTCAGGTGCGCGTATAGAAGGGGTTGTTACGCATGCCGTAGGAATTGCCTGCAGGAAAGGGAATGTATATGAAAATAATAACTTTTTGTTTCATTCCGCCACTGAAACTAAGCTTCGGAACAGGCAAAAAGTTAACTCTCTCAGTTTGCGTAAACCAGAAATGATCTCTTCTGAAGAAATTGCTTGCGGAACAACCGAGATTGTTAAAGCTAATCTTGGGGCAACTGAAGAAGAAATTGTGACCGGGGTATCCAGAATGCTCGGTTTTAAGTCAACCAGCAGTTCTTTAAAAAAGACGATTTCCGAAGTAGTAGCACAACAGCTTGCCCATGGTCAGCTGAGACGTAATGGTGATTTAATCACCATAGCTGAATCTGAGGAAACTCAAAAAGCCATCTAACAATTAGTCCTCTTCCTTGATCAACCATCGAGCTGTTCAAGGAAGAGGTCCAAAATGGCCCTACCACTTTACACGTTAATGCGTGTCAGTTCACACCCCGCAAAATCACATAAAATTAACATTGCCATTACAAAACACCCGATTAACCTAATGTACAGGGTAAAGCGCTGCCGCTGACTGGCAGTACCACTTTTCCATGCACACAGGTAATGGGGCACACCATGACAGCGATAGCAGAGCGTCTTTCTGAGGATGTTGCACGGCGAATCCGAACACTCATCCGCGACAGAGGGCTGGAGGCCGGTATGCGAATACCGTCTGAACGTCAGCTCGCGCTGCAGCTTGGCGTGTCGCGTAACTCTCTGCGCGAAGCCATCGCCAAACTCATCAGCGAAGGCGTTTTGCTGAGTCGTCATGGCGGTGGCACATTCGTGCGATGGCAGCATGAAGCATGGTCGGAACACAACATCGTCCAGCCGTTAAAAACGCTGCTCGAAGATGATCCGGATTACAGCTTCGATATCCTCGAAGCACGCCATGCTATTGAGGGGAGTACCGCCTGGCATGCGGCGCTACGGGCGACCCCTATCGAGAAGGAGAAAATCCGTCTTTGCTTTGAGGCCACTCTTGTAGATGATCCGGATCTCGCCTCGCAGGCCGATGTGCGCTTTCACCTCTCAATTGCCGAAGCCTCGCATAACCTTGTGCTGTTACAGACCATGCGCGGCTTTTTCGATTTGCTGCAAAGCTCGGTGAAACAGAGCCGCCAGCGCATGTACCAGGTTCCTCCGGTCTTTACGCAACTCACCGGGCAGCACCGTGAAATTATGGACGCCATTTTTGCCGGAGATGCCGGGAGCGCCCGCGAAGCGATGATGGCGCACCTTGGTTTTGTTCACACTACAATTCGTCAATTTGATGAAGACCAGGCTCGCCGTGCGCGCATTACCCGCCTGCCCGACGAACGACCCACGCTTCCTTCTGGAGATAAAGCATGATCATTTCCGCCGCCAGCGACTACCGCGCTGCCGCCCAACGCATTCTGCCCCCTTTCCTCTTCCACTACATCGACGGTGGTGCTTACGCGGAGTACACGTTGCGTCGAAACGTGGAGGATTTGGGTCAGGTTGCCCTGCGCCAGCGGGTGCTGAAGAACATGTCAGCGCTGAGCACGGAAACCACCCTTTTTGGCGAGAAACTGAGTATGCCGGTAGCACTTGCACCGGTGGGGCTGTGCGGCATGTATGCGCGCCGGGGGGAAGTCCAGGCTGCAGGGGCGGCGGACGACAAAGGCATTCCGTTCACCTTGTCGACCGTTTCTGTCTGCCCGATTGAAGAAGTAGCGCCAACTATCAAACGCCCGATGTGGTTTCAGTTATACGTCCTGCGCGATCGCGGCTTTATGCGCAACGCGCTGGAGCGCGCCAAAGCGGCGGGGTGTTCCACACTGGTCTTTACCGTTGATATGCCCACACCTGGGGCGCGATACCGCGACGCCCATTCCGGCATGAGTGGACAAAACGCCGCATTGCGCCGCTACTGGCAGGCAGTGACACATCCTCAATGGGCGTGGGATGTCGGGCTCAACGGTCGTCCGCACGATCTGGGGAATATCTCCACCTATCTGGGGAAGCCGACAGGACTGGAAGATTACATTGGCTGGCTGGCGAATAATTTTGATCCCTCCATTTCCTGGAAAGACCTGGAGTGGATCCGTGAATTTTGGGATGGCCCGATGGTGATCAAGGGGATCCTTGATCCAGAAGATGCGCGTGACGCGGTACGCTTTGGCGCAGACGGGATTGTGGTATCTAACCACGGCGGGCGTCAGCTTGATGGCGTGCTCTCTTCCGCCCGTGCTTTACCCGCCATTGCCGATGCGGTGAAAGGTGATATCGCGATTCTGGCGGACAGCGGCATTCGCAACGGGCTGGATGTCGTGCGGATGATTGCGCTGGGCGCAGACACGGTGCTGCTGGGGCGTGCGTATCTCTACGCACTGGCGACGCATGGCCGTGCTGGTGTCGCTAATCTGCTGAACTTAATCGAAAAAGAGATGCGGGTAGCGATGACCCTGACCGGGGCAAAATCCATCAGTGAGATCAGTAAAGACGCGCTGGTGCAGGAGCTGGCTAAGGTTCCTGCGGCGCTGGCACCGTTGTCGCAGGGGGATGCAGCGTAAGTAAGAGCTGTCTGATGCCCTCACCCCGGCCCTCTCCCACAGGGAGAGGGAGAAAAAATACCCAATTTCACACCGGGCAGAGGAAAAGTTCCCTCTCCCTCCGGGAGAGGGTTAGGGTGAGGGGAAAATTCTGCTATCCTGCCCCCGCTATCAAGGGGGCAGCATGTTAAACATCGTTTTATTCGAACCAGAAATCCCACCGAATACCGGGAACATCATCCGCTTATGCGCCAATACGGGCTTTCGCCTGCATATCATCGAACCCATGGGTTTTACCTGGGATGATAAACGCCTGCGCCGTGCCGGGCTGGATTATCATGAGTTTGCCGCCGTAAAGCGCCATCATGATTACGCAGCCTTTGTCGAGTCTGAACAGCCGGAACGTCTGTTTGCTCTCACCACCAAAGGGACGCCAGCGCACAGTGCGGTGAACTATCAGGACAGGGACTTTCTGATGTTTGGCCCGGAAACGCGCGGATTACCGGCATCAATCCTGGACGTCTTACCGCCGCAGCAAAAAATCCGTATTCCGATGATGCCGGACAGCCGCAGCATGAACTTGTCTAATGCGGTATCGGTGGTGGTGTATGAAGCCTGGCGCCAACTGGGATACCCTGGCGCGGTACTGCGGAGCTGAATCAGCATTCTCCGGGAGGCGGCGCGTAGCGCCTGTGCGGGCTACCAGAAAGCGCTCGGCTTTGTAGCCCGGACAGATGCGTAGCATCGCCTCCGGGCACTAAATCAAATCCCGTCACCGTACTCAAACCCGTGGTTAATCCCATTAAAATGCTGATCCATATCCATCGCGGGTTTGTCAGATTCCGGCTTGCCGACAATGCGCGCCGGAACGCCTGCGGCAGTGGTATGCGGCGGCACAGGTTGCAACACCACGGAGCCTGCGCCGATTTTCGCGCCGCGCCCCACTTCGATGTTGCCGAGGATCTTCGCCCCGGCGCCAATCATTACCCCTTCACGAATTTTCGGGTGACGATCGCCGCTGGTTTTGCCAGTACCGCCCAGCGTCACTGATTGTAGAATCGATACATCGTCTTCAATGACCGCAGTTTCACCCACCACGATGCCTGTGGCATGGTCGAGCATGATGCCGCGTCCGATTTTGGCCGCTGGGTGGATATCAACCTGGAACGATACTGAGACCTGATTTTGCAGGAAAATGGCCAGCGCGCGGCGTCCCTGTTTCCACAACCAGTGGCCGATGCGGTAAGCCTGTAGCGCGTGAAAACCTTTCAAATACAACAGCGGCGTGGAGTATTTATCCACCGCCGGGTCGCGGGTACGCACTGCCTGAATATCGCAGGCCGCGGAAGCGATCATCTCCGGGTCAGCCGCGTAGGCTTCTTCCACCACTTCACGAATGGCGATGGCAGGCATAATGGGTGACGCCAGCTTGTTTGCCAGCATATAGCTCAGCGCGCTGCCCAGGTTTTCATGCTTGAGTAACGTTGCGTGGTAAAAACTGGCCAGCATCGGCTCACAGTCCGCCAGCGCCCGGGCTTCGGCTTTAATATTATTCCAGACGATATCCAGTTCTTCACACGGCATTGCTTACTCCAGACGTAATAAGTTCAGCCAGTCACTGCTTAACTGGCTGAGGACATAAACACAAAATCATTCTTGCTGCGTCGCGACGGCGAGGCTGGAATCCCCGGGCACCTACATAAGTCAGTGACCCGGGACGCAGCGGAAGCCAACAAAGAGGCAACGCGAAGGATGAAGTGCATGCTAAATACTGCTGCGCTCGTCCTTGCGCGCGCGACCTAATAAGGTCAATGCTGCCTCGCGCGCATTTTTTCCGCAATACAATACCTGATAAATTTCCTCGGTTATTGGCATTTCGACACCAAACCGATGCGCCAGAGCGCGAACTTCTTTGGTATTGCGGTAGCCTTCAACGACCTGACCAATCTGGTCTTGTGCCGTTTGCACGTCCATTCCCTGCCCCAGCGCCATACCAAAACGACGGTTGCGTGACTGGTTATCGGTACAGGTCAGCACCAGGTCCCCTAACCCCGCCATACCCATAAAGGTGGCAGGATCGGCGCCTAGCGCCGTTCCCAGACGCGACATTTCGGTCAAACCGCGGGTGATAAGCGCCGTTCGGGCGTTAGCGCCAAAACCGATGCCGTCCGACATCCCTGCGCCAATGGCAATGACGTTTTTCACCGCACCACCAAGCTGCACACCGACAAAATCCGGATTGCTATAGACGCGGAAGCTTTTACCACAGTGCAGCAATTGCTGGAGATCCTCGGCAAATACCGGGTCAGTCGATGCCAGAGAAATCGCCGTTGGCAGACCTGCCGCCAGCTCCTTCGCGAAGGTCGGGCCGGAGATAACCGCCAGAGGAATCGCATCGCCCAGCACTTCACGCGCGACGTCCTGCAACAGGCGTCCCGTCTCGGCTTCCAGACCTTTGGTGGCCCAGACAATGCGCGCATCGCTACGCATCAGCGGTTTAATCTGCTGTAAAACATCGCCAAACACATGGCTTGGTACGACTACGAGAATGTTACGGCTGGCCGCCAGAGCGGAAGCGAGATCGCTCTCCAGCGCAAGCGTATCAGGAAAAGGCACATCAGGAAGGAAAGCGGCGTTACAGCGGTCATGCTGTAAGGTCGCAATATGTTTCGGGTCATGGCCCCAGAGAACAACCTGGTGGCCATTTCTTGCCAGTGTGATGGCAAGAGCGGTGCCGTAAGAGCCGGCACCGATCACAGTCATTTCAGCATTGCGTGCGTTCATCAGGCATCCTGATGTTGTTCAGCACCTTCGCCAGCCTGCTGCTGCAGATAGTTCATGAACAGCGCATCAAAGTTCACCGGCGCAAGGTTCAGTTGCGGGAAAGTACCGCGGGAAACCAGGCTGGTGATGCACTCACGCGCGTAAGGGAACAGAATGTTCGGGCAATACGCACCGAGGCAATGCGCCAGCTGATTACCATCGATACCGTCAATGGAGAAGATACCACCTTGCTGTACTTCGCACAGGAAGCCCGTTTCTTCGCCCAGGGAAGCGGTAACGGTAACACGCAGTACCACTTCATAAACGCCTTCAGCCAGCTGAGTGGATGCAGTATCCAGATCCAGTTTCACTTCCGGCTGCCAGTCTTTCTGAAACACGTGTGGAGCATTCGGTGCTTCGAAAGAGATATCTTTAGTGTAGATGCGTTGAATCTGGAAAGTCATTTCCGTGTTGTTTTGTTCAGACATGTCTAAAACCCTTAAGTGTTGTCCTTAATACGCTTTATTCTTCAGGCTGCCTCTGTTTGTCGGCCTTGACGCAACGTGAATCACTTCGTCTATGCATTAACGCAACAGCGGATCGAGCCCACCGCGCGCGTCCAGCGCATATAAATCATCACAGCCGCCAATGTGCTGTGCATCAATAAAAATCTGCGGTACCGTCGTACGGCCACTACGTTTAATCATCTCTTCGCGTTTAACCGCGTCGCCATCGATCGGCAGTTCTTCAAAAGAAACGCCTTTGCTGCTCAGCAGCGCTTTTGCGCGATGGCAAAACGGGCAGGTTGCTTTGGTGTAGATCTCAATATTGGCCATGACTGTTCCTCTGAATATTACTTGCCGCGTACCAGCGGAAGATTCTCGCCGCTCCAGCCTGCGATGCCTTCTTTGAGCACGAAAACTTGCTCAAAACCGGCCTTGATCAGCGCGTTTGCAGGTTCCTGAGCCTGCATCCCGGAGCCGTCCACGACGATAACCGGTTTGCTTTTGTGTTTCTCAAGCTCACCTACATTATTGGCCTTGATTTCGGTTGGCAGCAAATTCACGGAGCCTGCGATATGACCTTTTCGGAAATCATCGCGCTGGCGCAAGTCCACGACAACAGCATCTTCTTTGTTGATCAGACGTGTCGCTTCACCGCGGGTGATCACTTTCACTTTCGATGCGAAACTTTTGAACGTCATGAACAGCACCGCCCCCAGTAATACAACCCAGGCGAGGCAAAGTACGGGGTGGCGACTAACAAATTGCATAATTTCTTGCATGGGGGGTAACAACTCCCGAATCAGTGAGTAAAAACCAGGAAAGGAGTATACCTGTGCGGTGTAGCAAATACAGCCAGCGAGCGTAATGGAATGCATTTTCTGCGGACTGTTACGAAAAAAAATCATCAACGCCGCGAAATCCTCACCGCCTGCGGCGGTATTCTTTGATCTTCTGCGGCTATTTTATCGATTCAGCTGTAGTAAAATTACGCAAATTTTTCGTCTTTGAGCATGAGGTTGTCGCAATGTCGGTTTCTAAAAAACCTATGGTACTGGTGATCCTGGATGGCTATGGCTATCGCGAAGAGCAGCAGGATAACGCAATTTACAGCGCAAAAACTCCCGTTATGGACGCCTTGTGGGCCAAACGCCCGCATACTCTGATTGACGCTTCTGGTCTGGAAGTCGGTCTGCCAGACCGCCAGATGGGTAACTCCGAAGTGGGGCACGTCAACCTGGGTGCAGGCCGCATCGTGTATCAGGATTTGACCCGTCTGGATGTTGAAATCAAAGAACGCACTTTTTTCAGCAATCCGGTGCTGGCAGGCGCGGTTGATAAAGCCGTTGCTGCGGGCAAAGCCGTTCATATCATGGGCCTGCTGTCTGCCGGCGGCGTTCACAGCCATGAAGACCACATCCTGGCCATGGTCGAGCTGGCCGCTGAGCGCGGTGCGGAAAAAATCTACCTGCACGCGTTCCTGGATGGTCGCGATACGCCGCCGCGTAGCGCTGAGTCCTCACTGAAACGTTTTGAAGACAAATTCGCCGCGCTGGGCAAAGGCCGTGTGGCATCCATCATTGGCCGTTACTACGCTATGGACCGCGACAATCGTTGGGACCGCGTAGAACAAGCTTATGACCTGATGACACTGGCAAAAGGCGAATTCCAGTTTGCCAGCGCCGTTGAAGGCCTGGCTGCGGCCTATGCGCGCGACGAAAACGATGAATTTGTGAAAGCCACCGTGATCCGCGCTGAAGGTCAAGCCGATGCGGCAATGGAAAACGGCGATACGCTGATTTTCATGAACTTCCGTGCAGACCGCGCGCGCGAAATCACCCGCGCATTCGTTAACAGCGATTTCGACGGTTTCGCCCGGAAAAAAGTGGTGAACCTCGATTTTGTCATGCTGACCGAATATGCCGCAGACATCAAAACCGCCGTTGCATACCCGCCAGCCTCCCTGGCGAACACCTTCGGCGAATGGATGGCGAAGAAAGACAAAACTCAGTTGCGTATCTCTGAAACGGAAAAATATGCTCACGTGACGTTCTTCTTTAACGGCGGTGTTGAAGAGCCGTTCCCGGGCGAAGACCGTATTCTGATTAACTCTCCGAAAGTGGCAACATACGATCTGCAGCCAGAAATGAGCTCCGCAGAGCTGACAGAAAAACTGGTTGGCGCTATCACCAGCGGTAAGTACGACACCATCATTTGTAACTACCCGAACGGCGACATGGTCGGTCACACCGGTGTGATGGAAGCGGCAATCAAAGCGGTTGAAGCGCTGGATCACTGTATTGAGCAGGTAACCAAAGCGGTGGAATCCGTTGGGGGTCAGCTGCTGATCACCGCCGACCACGGTAATGCAGAGCAGATGCGTGACCCGGCAACCGGCCAGGCGCACACTGCCCATACTAACCTGCCAGTCCCGCTGATTTACGTTGGCGATAAAGCGCTGAAAGCGGTCGAAGGTGGCAAACTTTCCGATATCGCACCGACCATGTTGACCCTGATGGGCATGGAAATCCCGAAAGAGATGACTGGTAAGCCGCTGTTCATCGTGGAATAATCGCTCCCCATGAGGGGAAAGGCGATTTTTTCTGTCACATTGGCCGCAGTCAGGCCTTTGCTTTGCGCCAGCGCTTTTAGCGCTGGCGCATTGTTGTGCGCCTTTTCTGCCCACGCGGATGACCGCGACCAGTTAAAATCCATTCAGGCGGATATCGCCGCAAAAGAACGCGACGTTCGCCAGCAGCAACAGCAGCGTTCCGGCCTGCTTGCGCAACTCAAAGCGCAGGAAGTTGCCATCTCCGCAGCCACGCGGCAACTGCGCGAAACACAGAACACCCTCGCCCAGCTCAATAAGCAAATCGATGCCATGAACGCATCCATTGCCAAACTGGAAAAACAGAAAGCGACGCAAGAGCATAATCTGGCTGCCCAGTTGGATGCCGCGTTCCGCCAGGGCCAACATACTGGCGTTCAGTTGATTCTCAGTGGCGAAGAAACCCAACGCGGGCAACGCCTGCAGGCCTACTTTGGCTATCTCAATCAGGCCCGGCAGGAGACTATCGCGCAACTCAAGCAAACGCGCGAAGAGGTTGCCACGCAGAAGGCGGAGCTGGAAGAGAAGCAGAGCCAGCAGCAAACGCTGATGTACGAACAAAAAGCACAGCAGGCGAAGCTGGAACAAGCGCTCAGCGAGCGTAAGAAAACGCTCGCCGGGCTGGAGTCATCTATCCAGGAAGGGCAGCAACAGTTAGGCGAACTGCGCGCGAACGAATCCCGCTTGCGCGATCGACTGGCCCGTGCCGAAGCCGCCGCCAAAGCGCGCGCCGAGCGTGAAGCTCGCGAAGCGCAGGCCGTACGTGAAAAACAGCAAGATGCATCCCGTAAAGGCACCACCTACAAACCGACCGAAGGCGAACGTTCACTGATGTCCCGTACTGGTGGACTGGGTGCGCCATCAGGCCAGGCTTTCTGGCCCGTTCGCGGTCCGTTGCTACATCGCTATGGCGAACAGCTGCAGGGTGAGCTACGTTGGAAAGGGATTGTTATCGGCGCGTCTGAGGGTAGCGAAGTCAAAGCCGTGGCCGACGGGCGGGTGATCCTCGCCGACTGGCTGCAGGGATATGGCCTGGTGGTCGTGGTTGAACACGGCAAGGGCGATATGAGTTTGTACGGCTACAACCAGAGCGCGCTGGTGAGCGTAGGCGCACAAGTCCGCGCCGGTCAGCCGATAGCCCTTGTCGGGAGCAGTGGCGGTCAGGGTAGACCTTCACTTTATTTCGAAATTCGCCGCCAGGGTCAGGCGGTCAATCCACAGCCGTGGTTGGGAAGATAAGTTTTGCTTCAATTTCGTCGCGTTGTTGTTGTCGTTGCCAGCATGCTGGCTTTTTCCGTGCCAGCGTTTGCCGGCAAACTCGCCATTGTTGTTGATGATTTCGGCTATCGCCCACAGACCGAAAATCAGGTTATCGCCATGCCTGCGGCAGTCACCGTTGCCGTGCTGCCAAACGCGCCGCACGCAAAAGAGATGGCTACCAAAGCCCATAACGCCGGGCATGAGGTGCTAATCCACCTGCCTATGGCCCCCTTAAGCAAACAGCCGCTGGAAAAAGATACCCTGCGCCCGGATATGAGCAGCGCGGAGATTGAGCGCATCATTAGCGATGCGGTCAGTAAAGTGCCCTATGCGACCGGGTTAAACAACCATATGGGCAGTGCCATGACTTCCAGCCTGTTTGGTATGCAGAAGGTGATGCAGGTTCTGGGGCATTATGATCTCTACTTTCTGGACAGCATGACCATCGGCAACAGCCAGGCGATGCGCGCCGCGAGCGGTACCGGCGTGAAGGTTATTAAACGCAAAGTGTTTCTTGATGACACGCAAAACGAGAGCGACATTCGCTATCAGTTTAATCGAGCCGTCGATCTGGCGCGCCGTAGCGGTTCTGCGATTGCTATCGGCCACCCGCACCCGACAACGGTGCGCGTACTGCAGCAGATGCTCTACAACCTGCCTGCGGATATCACCCTGGTTCGCGCGGGAAGCCTGCTGAATGAACCGCAGACAGATAGCTCAACGCCGGGCCAGGCGCTGCCACATAATCAGCCACCGCGTAACCCATTCCGGGGCGTGAAGTTGTGCAAAGCGCCCCATAAACCAGAACCCGTCTATGCCAGCCGTTTCTTTACGGTTGTGAAGGACAGCATCAGTGAAAGTACGCTGATGAAATATGTCACGAATGAATGGCAAGGCTGGGGGAAAAAACACCCCTAAACTGTGCGGGTGTTTTTCTTTTCTTCTGCAACAACGTTTTTTTCATCGTTGTGGCCATTGTGGGCATACCAGGCCTTGAAATATTTAAGAAAACTGTACAAGGTGGCATATAAACCCGTCACCGCACCTACTTTGCCGTTTCGCCACGCGCCGCTAAATAAATACCATTTAAAAAACGCACCAATGGCGCTGATAATTCCACGGCCAATTGATGGACGAATTTTCTGATATTTCACCAGCCTCGTGGTGTAGCTATTAAGTTTGCTGAATACTTCATGCAGTGAATAAAACGTATCGTGGCGCACATGCCCCGGTATTTTTGCCGATGTCGAATAACCTTCCACCTGATCATCGACGGCACGATTGTTAAACCGCGCCTTGCGGCGATTATATAAGCGCACAGGGAAATCAGGTGAAGATATAGGATATATCGTGCGAGTTTGTTCGCCCAGCACATACCAGTAACGCGGCAAACGCCATGCCTGATCGGCACTCGGCTCCTCACCGGCTTTTAGCTGCAGAATAAAATTTACCGTCTGCTCATCAAGAATTTCATCACTGTCCATACAGAGCACCCAGTCATACGCAGCCAGGCTGGTTGCGTGGTTCATCTGCGCGCCATGCATCGCATATGGATGATAATGAACATGAAGATCATATTCCCGACAAATATCCAGCGTCGCGTCTGTACTGCCGGAATCCAGAACCACAAAATCATCCGCGATTTTAAGCAGTGGCGGGAGCACATCCCGTAATAAGCGAGCGGAATTGCAGGTTAACAGACACACCGAAAGTTTGAACATAATTAGCCGCACTGAAAAGGTTAAACGGATCGTCAACGAACTTTACTTTCTAATGTAGAACACTGTTACGGAAATTGTGCCTTTTGTGCGATTGAAAGGTGAAAACAGGAAGGGATAAGAGAAAGACGCCCGCAGGCGTCTTTATTTTTAGTTCCAGCTAAGGATTACCTTACCAGACTGTCCAGAACGCATCGCATCAAATCCTTTCTGGAAGTCATCAATGCCGAAACGGTGAGTGATAATAGGGGATAAATCCAGTCCGGACTGAATTAATGCCGCCATTTTGTACCAGGTCTCAAACATTTCACGGCCATAGATACCTTTAATAAAGAGACCCTTGAAGATAACTTTATTCCAGTCGATTGCCATATCAGACGGCGGAATACCGAGCATCGCAATACGACCGCCGTGGTTCATGGTATCGAGCATGGTACGGAAGGCTGGCGGCGCGCCGGACATTTCCAGCCCGACATCAAAACCTTCTGTCATTCCCAGCTCGGCCATCACATCGGACAGGTTCTCTTTCGCCACGTTCACTGCGCGGGTAACGCCCATTTTACGCGCCAGCTCCAGACGGTATTCATTTACGTCAGTGATAACCACATGGCGCGCGCCAACGTGTTTTGCCACCGCCGCCGCCATAATGCCAATCGGGCCAGCGCCGGAGACCAGCACGTCTTCCCCGACCAGGTCGAAGGAGAGCGCGGTGTGCACCGCATTGCCGAACGGATCGAAAATAGAGGCCAGATCGTCGGAAATGTTGTCCGGAATTTTGAACGCGTTGAACGCGGGAATAACCAGATATTCAGCAAAACAACCCGGGCGATTGACGCCAACACCCACGGTATTGCGGCACAGGTGCGTACGGCCCGCGCGGCAGTTACGACAATGACCGCAGGTAATGTGGCCTTCACCGGAAACGCGGTCGCCGATTTTAAAACCTTTCACTTCCTGGCCGATGCCTACCACTTCGCCAACGTACTCGTGCCCGACCACCATCGGTACCGGGATCGTTTTTTGCGACCATTCATCCCAGTTATAGATATGCACATCGGTACCGCAAATAGCGGTTTTGCGAATTTTAATCAGCAGGTCGTTATGGCCGATTTCCGGAGCCGGCACATCGGTCATCCAGATGCCTTCTTCCGCTTTCAGCTTTGATAGCGCTTTCATCTTACGTCCTCAGGCGATGACGCCCAGTTGTTTACCGATGCGGGTAAAGGCATCCACCGCACGTTCGATTTGCTCAGGGGTATGAGCGGCAGACATTTGAGTACGAATACGTGCCTGGCCTTTTGGCACTACCGGGAAAAAGAAGCCGGTCACGTAAATCCCCTCTTTTTGCAACTCGCGGGCAAAGTTCTGTGCCACCACCGCATCCCCCAGCATCACCGGAATGATGGCGTGATCGGCGCCTGCCAGGGTAAAACCTGCCGCGCTCATTTTTTCACGGAACAGACGTGCGTTAGACCACAGACGGTCGCGCAGCGCGCTCCCCGCTTCCACCATCTCCAGCACCTTAATGGAGGCAGCGACAATCGCTGGCGCCAGCGAGTTGGAGAACAGATACGGGCGTGAGCGCTGACGCAGCCACTCGACGACTTCTTTACGCGCTGCGGTATAACCGCCAGACGCGCCGCCAAGCGCTTTACCCAGCGTACCGGTGATGATGTCCACACGGCCCATGACGTCGCAGTACTCGTGCGAGCCACGACCGTTATCGCCGACAAACCCCACCGCGTGGGAATCATCGACCATGACCAGCGCATCGTACTTGTCCGCCAGGTCGCAGACCCCTTTCAGGTTGGCAATCACACCGTCCATCGAGAAGACGCCATCGGTGGCAATCAGGACATGGCGAGCGCCGGCTTCGCGAGCCTCTTTCAGACGCGCTTCCAGCTCCTGCATGTCGTTATTGGCATAGCGGAAACGCTTCGCTTTACACAAACGTACGCCGTCAATGATCGATGCATGGTTCAGCGCATCGGAAATAATCGCATCCTCCGCGCCCAGCAGAGTTTCGAACAGACCGCCGTTGGCATCGAAACAGGAGGAATACAGGATCGCATCCTCCATACCGAGGAACTCAGCGAGTTTCTTTTCAAGCTGCTTGTGGCTGTCCTGCGTGCCGCAGATAAAACGTACAGAGGCCATACCGAACCCGTGGCTGTCCATCCCCGCTTTCGCGGCGGCAATCAATTCAGGATGGTTGGCCAGCCCCAGGTAGTTATTGGCGCAGAAGTTAATGACATGGCTTCCATTCGCCACGGTGATATCAGCCTGCTGGGCCGACGTGATAATGCGTTCTTCTTTAAACAACCCTTCCGCACGTGCGGTCTCCAGGTCGCTCGTTAACTGCTTGTAAAAATCCCCACGCATCGCAATTCTCCAGACTGGGCAAATTTCGGCACATATTACCCAAAGCTATACGTTGATACGAGATGACGCATCACCTGTTGCACATTTTGTAGCATAAATCACGTGTAAGATTATGCCCTGTCCGTCAATGGCTGTCGGGCTGGCAATGAGATGGTATGATAAGAATCATTAGTGTCTGAGATAGTCTCGGAGCTCCACAATTCAAAGGTCATAGTTATGATTATCGTTACCGGCGGCGCGGGTTTTATTGGCAGCAATATCGTTAAAGCCCTGAATGATAAAGGCATCACCGACATTCTGGTGGTGGACAATCTGAAAGACGGCACCAAGTTTGCGAACCTGGTGGATCTGGATATTGCCGATTACATGGACAAAGAAGACTTCCTTATCCAGATTATGGCGGGTGAAGAATTCGGCGATATCGAGGCTATTTTCCACGAAGGCGCCTGCTCGTCCACCACCGAGTGGGATGGCAAGTACATGATGGATAACAACTATCAGTACTCCAAAGAGGTGCTGCACTACTGCCTGGAGCGTGAAATTCCGTTCCTGTATGCCTCTTCTGCGGCTACCTACGGCGGACGCACCAGCGACTTTATCGAATCCCGCGAATATGAGAAACCGCTGAACGTCTACGGTTACTCCAAATTCCTCTTCGATGAATATGTCCGTCAGATCCTGCCGGAAGCGAACTCTCCGGTTGTCGGTTTCCGCTATTTCAATGTCTACGGTCCGCGCGAGGGCCACAAAGGCAGCATGGCGAGCGTGGCATTCCACCTCAACACCCAGTTGAATAATGGTGAAAGCCCGAAACTGTTTGAAGGCAGCGACAGCTTCAAGCGCGACTTCGTCTATGTAGGCGATGTGGCGGCAGTCAACCTGTGGTTCTGGGAAAACGGCGTATCCGGCATTTTCAACCTCGGCACGGGTCGTGCGGAATCGTTCCAGGCCGTGGCCGATGCCACGCTGGCGTTCCACAAAAAAGGCAGCATCGAATACATTCCGTTCCCGGATAAACTGAAAGGTCGCTATCAGGCATTCACCCAGGCTGATTTAACCAACCTGCGTGCCGCGGGCTATGACAAGCCGTTCAAAACCGTTGCCGAAGGCGTAACGGAATATATGGCCTGGCTGAACCGCGATAACGGCACCCATTCATAAAATCATTAAAGCGGTATCAAGGCGGCAACTGAGTGAGTCCCCGGGAACATAGAATAACGCTGTGACTGGGGTGAACAAAGGCAGCCAACGCAGAGACAGCTTGAAGGATGAAGTGAATGAAAATTTTGGTGATAGGCCCGTCATGGGTGGGCGACATGATGATGTCGCAAAGTCTCTATCGCACGCTCAAGGCGCGCTATCCCCAGGCGATAATCGACGTGATGGCACCTGCGTGGTGCCGTCCGCTGTTATCGCGGATGCCGGAAGTCAACGAGGCGATCCCGATGCCGCTCGGCCACGGGGCGCTGGAACTTGGCGAACGCCGTAGGCTGGGTCACAGCCTGCGCGAAAAACGCTATGACAGGGCATATGTCCTACCGAATTCCTTTAAATCGGCTCTGGTACCCTTCTTTGCCCGAGTGCCTCGCCGTACCGGCTGGCGCGGCGAAATGCGCTACGGTTTACTGAACGATGTTCGCGTTTTAGACAAGCAGGCCTGGCCGCTGATGGTCGAACGCTATGTGGCACTGGCCTACGATAAAGGCGTGATGGCGTCGGCAAAAGATTTGCCGCAGCCGCTACTGTGGCCGCAGTTGCAGGTGAATGAGGGCGAAAAAGCCCAGACCTGCGCTGCCTTTGGCCTCTCAGCAGAGCGTCCATTGATTGGTTTTTGCCCCGGCGCTGAGTTTGGCCCGGCCAAGCGCTGGCCACACTATCACTATGCGGAACTGGCAAAACAGCTGATCGATGAAGGCTTTCAGATTGTGCTGTTTGGCTCGGCGAAAGATCACGACGCAGGCAATCAAATTCTCGCGACACTCAGCGTTGAACAGCAGGCCTGGTGCCGCAATCTGGCCGGGGAAACCCAACTGGAGCAGGCGGTCATTCTTCTCGCCTCCTGTAAAGCGGTCGTCAGCAATGACTCAGGCCTGATGCATGTTGCCGCGGCACTTAATCGCCCGCTGGTCGCGCTTTATGGGCCCAGCAGTCCGGATTTCACCCCGCCGCTATCGCACAAAGCACGGGTGATTCGCCTGATTACCGGCTATCACAAAGTACGCAAAGGCGATGCGGCCGAAGGCTATCACCAGAGCCTGATCGACATTACCCCACAGCAGGTACTGAGCGAGCTAAACACGCTGTTGTTGAATGAAGAAGGATAGCGAATGCGGGTTCTTATCGTTAAAACCTCTTCAATGGGTGATGTGCTGCATACCCTGCCTGCGTTAACCGACGCGGTACAGGCTATTCCTGGTATTCACTTTGACTGGGTTGTTGAAGAAAACTTTGCGCAAATCCCGTCATGGCATGATGCGGTTGACCGGGTGATTCCCGTGGCGATTCGCCGCTGGCGTAAAGCGTGGTTTTCTGCGCCCGTGAAAGCAGAGCGTCATGCATTTCGCCACGCCGTGCAGGCCGAATACTACGACGCTATCATCGATGCTCAGGGGCTGGTAAAAAGCGCCGCGCTGGTGACGCGTCTTGCCCACGGCATTAAACATGGTATGGACTGGCAAACTGCGCGTGAGCCGCTGGCGAGCCTGTTCTACAATCGCCGTCATCACATCGCAAAGCAGCAGCATGCGGTGGAGCGCACCCGTGAACTGTTCGCAAAAAGCCTGGGTTACGACAAACCACAAATTCAGGGCGATTACGCCATTGCCCGCCATTTTCCCAGCAGTAGCGGCCTCAAGACGCCATATGCCGTCTTTTTACATGCCACAACGCGTGATGATAAGCACTGGCCTGAGAGCCACTGGCGTGAGCTGCTTGGCCTGCTGGCTAACAGCGGTTTGCGGATTAAGTTACCCTGGGGTGCGCCGCATGAAGAAGCGCGGGCAAAACGCCTTGCCGAGGGCTATGATTTCGTGGATGTCCTGCCACGCATGAGCCTGGAAAATGTCGCTCAGGTGCTGGCCGGGGCGAGGTTTGTGGTTTCCGTCGATACCGGTCTGAGTCATTTGACGGCGGCACTGGATCGCCCGAATGTGACGCTCTACGGACCAACGGATCCAGGGTTGATCGGGGGTTACGGTAAAAACCAGCACAGCCTGCGCCCGGAAACCGGAAACCGCACGGACGATATTTCCGCCGCACGCGTTTATGCACATCTTAAAAGCCAGGCAGGGGTGTAATGGGTTCACTTTTTAAGCAAATCTATCGTTATACGCGCCCGCGAAGCTTCCGCCATAACGAAAATCTCTGGCCGTGGACCAAAATCCAGCGGGCGAAGAGCGGTGAGATTAGCTCACTGAATTATAAAGGCTTCCCGGTTCCTCTGGTGTCGCTCAGCGGGCTGAAAGGGAGTGCGCAGGGGGAGGTTTTACTGACAGCCACTGGCCCGTCAACCCGAGGCATTGATTTCAAAAAACTGCCAAAAGATATCCCGGTAATGGGCGTTAACGGCGCCTATTCCCTGTCGCTGGATGTGGATTTTTCACTCTATGTGATTGTAGATATGGAGTTTTTTGACAAAAGAAGCGATATCATCCGCGCCATTATTGCCGATAGCAGTATCCTGCTGTTTACCACCATGCACGGTATCGCCAAAATTCTCGATCGCCACGCAGCAGAGCTCAAATGCCGTTTAGCCCTGATTGAAGACGCCTGCTATAAAATTTATCAGCCAAAAGTTCCGCACGACCAAAAATGGGAAGCCTATAACGGCAATTCGCCGATGCGGTTTTGCGAGAAGCGCAACGATATCTGTTTTAGTACCGATATCCGGTTGGGTATTTTTGATGCGGGGACCGTGGTGTACTGGGCATTGCAGATTTTAACCTTTATGGGATTTAACACTATTCTCATTAGTGGCCTGGATATGAATAACTTCCACCAGCCGCGTTTTTATGAGACCGCAGAAAATAAGCTGCCATCCTATCTGGAAACAAAAATCGACAATCTTGTTATGCCGTCTTTCGCTCATGCTTCACGCATAATGAAAGAGAATAAAAGCACAGTCGTGAACTTTTCTTTAGACAGCGCAGTACCTGATGCAGTTTTTACTAAGGTATCTTTTGATGATTACTTCAACAATCGCTAAGCATTCCAAAAACGCTTATCCGGTTTTCTTTTATTTGTTTCTTTTTTTTAGTGCCATCTTTTGTATGTCAACCCGCACTAATAATCTTTTCCATATCACGTTAGCTTTGTTTGTACTGTCGTTATTAAGTCGTCAAAATCTGAGCATGCTGGTACAAAACTGTCGTGGTAAGGGGTTGATACTGCTTGCGATGATAGTTTTTATGATTTATTTCGCGCTGAGCAATTTCTGGGGAAGCGAGCCGCCGCGTTTCAATTCCACACTGACCCATGGCACCTATCTTTTTTTCTACGTGCTTATTCTGAGCAGCCTGCTGGAAAATCCAAAAAGCAGACACATTGCGTTGTTAAGTGTGGTGGCGGGGATTACCGTTCTGTCAGTGTACACACTGATAACCGACTACTCGCTGGTACTCACGCTCCGTCAGGTCTCGCTCAGCAATCCCGGCCCGGCAAATGTTATTGATTTAGCAGGTTATTGCGGTGTGGGCATCTTGCTCTCAGGGATACTCATGAAGGAGCAGAAACAGCCGTTGTACTGGATTCCCATCGTCATTTTGCTGTTTATGATGCTGCTAACACAAAGCCGTGGCCCCATTATTTCGCTCTTTATCGCCTTTCTCTTCACACTGCATCTTCATTTACTGACAAGACGCAATCTGACTATCGGCGCGGTACTTATTATCGTCTTCGCGGCCTTATTCTTCTTTACCCCGGCGGGCGATTTACTGGTGGGGCGCTTCGAGGCGCTCAGCACGCAGAGTGGGCTGCGCTTGAGTATCTGGCACCATACGTTACAGGAAGTGTCCTCTCACTGGTGGCTTGGTCGTGGTTTTACTTTCGATCTGGATTTTATAAATTACAGCGGCGAGCATATTACCACGACGCACAGTGTCTACCTTGGCACCTTACTGAAAGGTGGCATTCTGGGTTTCTTCATTCTGCTGATGATTATCTTCTGTGGACTGGCTTTTGCGATTGGCAAGTATGTCAAAGACAAACGTTATGAGGCCGCGCTGTTCATCTTTGCGCTGATATTTATGTCCTCGCAGGGGATGTTTATTATCAGTAACCCAAGAGAATCCTGGGTTTTATTCTGGCTGCCGTTGGCGGTTGTCATCAGCCACAGTAAACCAAAGAATCTGTTTTATACCTTCTAAACGATAAAGGCCCGCATTGCGGGCCTTTATTTTTGATTACATCGCTTTTGCTACTGGATGGTAAATCTCATCCAGGCGGATATCGATAGTTCGCAGCAATTCCACCATCGGCATTGCCGAAATATCGTCTGTTGAGCAAATAAGCTGCGTCGCCTTTTCATAGTGTGGGGCCCAGATTTTATACCCCGGCAACCCCGTATCTTTGAGCTTACGCTGGTTATAAACGGCGATCAGGGGTTTATCGAGCGCACGAGCAATATGCACAATTGAGGTATCCGGCGTGATCACCAGATCAACCCGACGAACGATTTCTACCGCAGTATTGATCGTACTGTCCTTAAGAAACAGGGCATTATCTATATTGAGCTGACTGACTTTTGCGCCCTGGCCAATTATTACCGCCCGGGTGGGATAAGACAGCGCGTTAAGATGCTCAACAATGCTGACGACCTGCTCGCGAGAAAAATCCTTATCCTCGGAACCCGTAAAAGGATTGATCGCCACAAAGCAGATTTGCGGTGCTTCGGTTGCCAGTAATTGCGCCACCTTCTCCCGTTCGTGTGCGTCTCCCGCGACATGGTAGGTGTAGTGGTCAGCCGCAATACCGAACAAATTCAATACCTGCTGATAGCGTGCGGAAATGTGCTTTGTGGCATCAAAGAAAGGGATAGTGTGATCAAAAAGCTTGTACTGCTCTTTGTTGTAGCCAATGACGCAACCTACGTTCAGTTCTGACAATAACTTAAAACGCTCGTAGGTATTCACATCATCAAAATCAACAACGGCATCAAACCGCTCGGCCTGTAATGCCGCAAGCGACATGCGCGGTTTATAGAGGTGAACGTTTTCCAGATAGTCCGCGCCCGCCAAAAGTTGCTGACACATCGGCCCCGTCAGGACTGAAACCCGATAACCTTTTTCTGCCAGCGCGCGGGCACAACCTGTTGTCACCACCATATCGCCAATCTTGTCATCGAGGCGCAGTAACAATAGATGTTTCACCGAATGCGGATTAAAGGGCGCACGCGCCGCTTTATGCCGATAGCGGCGATTGATCAACGCAAATTTAATGCTACGGAAAAACGCGTTCTTTTTGCGTGTGAATTGCTTAAGGGCACCCATCGTTACCAACTCAACTTATCTGTTTAGCGCTGTACAATTTTTTGCTGATAGTAGTCCGCCAGGGTCATGCCCTTAACGCGCGGCTGCAGCCATGTAAAGAAAGATTCAAGGTCATCATACAGACGCTCGATATCCTGTTCATTCTTAAATGTCGGGCTACCACCCGGCATATATTCGGACGAGTGCAGCATGTACTCAACGTAGTCATTGCCCTGCGCCAGCGTCTGCTCCACAACACGCTGCATGGTATCAACGTTGCCGCCCATCGGTCGTAGCCAATGGACAGAAGGCGAACGCAATTTACCGCGCAGTTTGTCATAACCCTGTTTAATGCTGTTCATCAGCGCCGAGTGCTTGAACTGGATGCTCATTGGCACCTCAAGCAGCGACGAGTTGCCGGGCTTACTGATGTCGTTTTCATCAAGAAAATAGGCCTGTAGCGGGAAATGGCGATAATCCGTGCCCCCGATCCCCTGCGGCGCCCCTTTCGCGGTTTTCCAGTTCACTTTTGGCGTGACGGAGCAGTCCACCTCGTAGCCATATTCAACCAGCAGACGCGCATAACGTTCATCAAAGGCCCAGCGACCAGCACGATGGCTGCGCATTTTGGTCTGGAAGGTGTCCTGCAGGAGTTTGGTCATAAAATCGACCTTTTCCCGCATCAGCGCGTCGGAATACTCAATAAGGTAGGGTTTATAGCGCCAGTCGTTATCGGTCAGCGGCGTCTCTGGCGGGCTATTCCAGGCATGTAAATGCATACCGATTTCTGCCGTGCCCCGGGCAATCACGTCCTGACCAAACTCGATAAAAAACGGGTCGATGGCCATTTCGTAGTTCGTAAGATAGACCGGTTTAAAACCATACTTTTCACACACAGCCTGAAAACGCGGCAAATATTTCGCATTTTCTGTGGTGATACTGTCATTTTTTTGCCAGAGGTTGTCACCCTCTGTATCGATCGTGATAAGAAATGCCGGTTTCTGCACGTCTTTGTCCTCAGGCTTAGTTATCCGGCCATGGTAGAGCAATACAACGCTTCTCTCAATGCATCTGATAACCTAGAATCAGAGGCTTGTAATCGGATTAAGAAGACCGTATGACGCCCGAAACCCGCCCTTTCATCAGCACAATGCCTGCGCGCATTTTAGTGATAAAGCTACGCCATCATGGCGATATGCTGCTGATTACGCCCGTGATCCAGACACTTCGCCAGCGCTATCCTGACGCAAAAATCGACGTTTTGCTGTATGAAGAGACGCGGGATATGCTCGCTGCCAACACCGATATCCATCGCATTTACGGCATTGACCGGAAATGGAAAAAGCAGGGGCAGCGCCATCTGATCGCCATGGAGTGGGGGCTGCTACGGACTTTACGTAAGCAACACTACGACCTGGTACTGAACCTGGCCGATCAATGGCGCAGCGCCATCGTCACCCGCTTTACTGGCGCACCTCGTCGCATTGGTTTTGATTTCCCGAAACGCCGCCACCCCTTTTGGCGCTTTTGCCATACGGACCTGGCCTCCACGCAGGCCCATAACAGCCTGCATACGGTCCAGCAAAATCTCTCCATCCTTGCGCCATTGGGTATAGAGGTACAAACTGCCCCGGCCAAAATGGGCTATAGCGAAGCAGACTGGCAGGCCTGCAAGGCATTGTTGCCAGAAGGCTTAACCGGTGGCTATATCGTTGTGCAACCCACCTCACGCTGGTTCTTTAAATGCTGGCGAGAGGATCGCATGAGCGCGGTGATTAACGCGCTCTCGGCTGACGGCTACACCGTTGTCCTCACCTCTGGCCCGGATGCCAAAGAGAAGCAGATGGTTGATACCATTATCGCAGGCTGCCAGGATGCGCGTCTGGTCTCGCTGGCCGGGAAACTGACGCTGCGCCAGCTCGGTGCGCTGATTGACCACGCCCGGCTGTTCATCGGGGTCGATTCCGTACCGATGCATATGGCCGCCGCGCTTAATACGCCGCTGGTTGCCCTGTTTGGCCCCTCTAAACTGACCTTCTGGCGTCCATGGCAGGCTCAGGGCGAAGTCATTTGGGCAGGGGACTACGGCCCGCTTCCCGATCCTGATGCCATTGATACCCGCACGGATGAACGTTACCTGAATTTGATTCCTGAGGAAGACGTTATCGCCGCGGCAAGAAGGGTTTTAGCATGAGTAAATTTCGCCTGGCACTGGTAAGGCAAAAATACCGCCCCGATGGCGGCGCGGAACGTTTTGTCTCCCGCGCGCTGGAAGCGCTCGATAGCAGTCATCTCGAACTGAATGTTATCACCCGCGAGTGGCAGGGGCCGGTAAAACCGGACTGGCATATTCATGTCTGTAACCCCAGAAAATGGGGACGCATCAGCCGCGAACGCGGGTTCGCTAACGCCGCAAGAGCGCTCTGGGAAAGCAAACAGTTCGACCTTGTGCAAAGCCATGAGCGCATTCCGGGCTGCGATTTGTATCGCGCCGGGGACGGCGTGCACCGCCGCTGGCTGGAGCAACGTGCGCGTATTCTGCCGGGCTGGAAACAAGCCTTGTTGTTCGCTGACCGCTATCACCGCTATGTCATGAATGCTGAACGTGAGATGTATCAGCATGACCATCTGCGCGGCGTCATTTGCAATGCCGAGATGATAAAGCAGGAGATCATTGCGGATTTCGGCCTGCCGGCAGACAAAATCCACGTGATTTACAACGCCATCGATAACCAGCGTTTCACACCGCCGGATGAAGAGACCTTCGCGACGCTGCGCCAACAGCACGGGATTCCGCTACAGGCAACCTGCCTGGTCTATGTCGGTTCGGGCTTCGAGCGTAAGGGTCTGGATGCTGCCATTCGCGCTATCGCCCCCACGGATCGCCACCTTTTCGTCGTGGGCAAGGATAAAGATCAGCGTCGCTACGAATCTCTGGCGGTTTCGCTGAATTGTGCCAGTCGGGTGCACTTCTTTGGCATGCAAACAGAGACGCTACCGTTCTATCAAATGGCGGATGGCCTACTTTTGCCAACCCTTTACGATCCGTTCCCCAATGTGATTCTGGAAGCAATGGCCTGTGGTTTGCCGGTTATCACCACGACCGGCTGCGGCGGCCAGGAATTCATTGTTCAGGGGCAGAATGGCTATGTGTGCGATGCGCTGGATATTCCCGCCTTGCAGGACGCCGTTATGGCACTCCCCGCACGCGCATCAGGCTCCAGTGAAGGGCAGCATGCCCGAGAACGCATTTTGTCCTGCACCGCTGAGCGTCTGTCGACGCAATTACTTGCCCTTTACCAGAAGCTGGTGAAATGACCATGCGAATACTGTTTATCATTGATGGATTACCGGGCGGCGGCGCCGAGAAAGTCGTTTTGACGCTTGCAGAGACGTTTTTACGCCGGGGGGATGAAGTATCACTTTTTTCACTGCGCGACGTCTGCGAATATCCTCTGCCTGACGGGCTCGATTACCGGGTTATCGCCGATAAATGTCGCAAGCCCTGGCGTAAGCTGACGGAGATTTCTCGTCGCGCGCGCCAGCTTGACGCTGCGGTCGTCGATGCCGAGCGCTCGGGTCGTTTCGATCTGGTGTTATCTAACCTGCATAAAACCGATCGCATTGTGTCGCGCAGTAAAACGCTGCGCTCGCATAACCTGTGGTTCTGTTTGCATGGCGTGTTTTCAACCTCTTATCTCGGTCACCGGACCGGTTTTGACCGCTGGCTGAAACAGCAGAAAATTAAACGCGTTTACCAGGGGCGCAATATCGTCAGCGTCTCCAGCGCCGTCGGGCAGGACCTGGTCGAACAGTTCGCCATCCAGCCTGCACAGCTGAAAACCATCTATAACCCCTTTGATATTGCCGCGATCCGCGCAAGCGCCGACGTCCCCTTCGAGATGGCCGGCCAGGATTACATTATCCACGTCGGGCGCCTGCATCCAGGAAAACGCCAGGACCGCCTGATTGAAGCCTATGCGCTAAGTCACATCACCGCGCCGTTAGTGTTACTCGGCCAGGGCAAACCAGAGCAGGAACAGCGTTTGCGCGCGCTGGCTGAAAAACTGGGCGTTGCCGACCGCGTGCTGTTTAAAGGCTTTCAGAGCAACCCACATTCATGGATGAAACAGGCGCGGATGCTGGTGCTCAGCTCCGATAGCGAAGGGCTGGGCAATGTGGTCATTGAAGCGCTGATTCTGGGCACGCCCGTTGCCAGTACCCGCTGCCCGGGCGGCATCCCCGAAATCCTGACGGGCCCGCTGGCAAAAGGGCTTGCAGACCTCAATAGCCCTGCGCTGGCTCAGGCGATGCAAAGCATTTACACTAATCCGCCGATTATTGAGCAGGCTGCGCTGGAAAAATTCAGCGTGGAGACAATCTGTCAGCAATACCGCCAGCTAAGCAAAGACTAACTGGCCCCTTACCGATACCGGATCTTTTATGAGTCAAAACCCTTTACTGAGCATCGTGGTCGCGGTGTATAACGGCGGGAAATTCCTCCCACAGTTTTTTGAATGCATTGAACAACAGCAACTGGAAAGCTATGAACTGATCCTGGTAAACGACGGTTCGACTGATAACAGCCTGGCCGTGATCGATGCCTGGCGCGACAGAATGCAAAACGTCACGCTGATTCAACAGGAAAACCAGGGCGTTTCCGTCGCGCGAAATTCCGGCCTTGCCGTTGCAAAAGGCAAATACCTGACCTTCCCCGACATTGACGATAAGCTCTACCCGGGGATGTTCCGTACCCTGCTGGATATGGCGGAAAAGGGCAATCTTGATGTTGCCACCTGTAATGGCCGCTATGTTTACGAAAAGAAACGTGAAAGCCACCCTATTTTCCCGCCTGAGCGTTTATCTTCAACGCCAGTATTGCCGGGCCACGTCTGGTTGAAAACCGCGCTCGACTCGCGCAAATTTCTGCATGTCACGTGGCTGAATATCTATCGTCGGGAATTTATTACCCAACATAATTTTCATTTCGAACCGGGGCTACGTCATCAGGATATTCCCTGGACCACAGAGGTACTGCTGGCAGCGGAGCGTGTGCAGTACACCAGTGAAACCTTTTATGATTACTACATTCACTCAGAATCGGTGTCGCACAAGCCGGACAATGACGATACGCTGATGCGCTCAGCGCGCCATTACATGAAAATTCTGGAGATGCTGGACGCCATCAATAAACGTTACCCGGACAAGGCACGCAACATCTCCGCCTGTCGCTGGCAAATAGCCAAAGAGGGGCTTGGCATTATTCATACGTTCGATGAAATGAAAGATGAAGCGAAAAAACGTATTATCATCAGTGAGTTTTTCGATCGCGGAATCTGGCGGCTGATTTGGACCAATGCCAGCTCATTGCGTTTACGCTGGCGTCTGGGGCGCCGTTATTTCCGGATTAAAAAATACCGCGATGTCGCATAGCGTGTGCCGCATTCTCGCTATAACGCTGGTTCAGTATCAATGCGCCAAAGATATAGCTTTAAGCGGGCTAAATGCTTAGAATTTGCCCGCCGAAACTCAAAAAACGGATAATCGCTTGGAATTGTTGTATACCATCCTGCTCTACTTAATTCAGCCTCTGGTGTGGCTGCGGCTTTTGCTTCGCAGCCGCAAGGCTCCGGCTTATCGTAAACGCTGGGCTGAACGCTATGGCTTTTGCCGTAATAAAGTGAAGCCGGACGGTATTTTGCTGCATTCCGTCTCCGTTGGCGAAACGCTGGCGGCCATTCCGCTGGTACGCGCATTGCGCCACCGCTACCCCACGCTGCCCATTACCGTCACCACCATGACACCGACGGGCTCAGAGCGTGTAATGTCGGCCTTTGGCAAAGATGTTCATCACGTCTATCTCCCTTACGATCTGCCCTGCGCAATGGGTCGTTTTCTCGATACGGTCCGCCCGAAGCTGGTGATCGTGATGGAAACCGAACTGTGGCCAAATATGATTGCCGCGCTGAACCGTCGCAAAATTCCGCTGGTGATCGCCAATGCGCGCCTGTCGGAACGTTCGGCCAAAGGCTACGGCAAGCTGGGCCGATTTATGCGTCGTCTGCTCAGCAGAATCACGCTGATTGCTGCGCAAACCCAGGAAGATGGCGATCGTTTTATGCAGTTGGGCCTGAAACGCGGCCAACTTGCCGTTACCGGCAGCCTGAAATTTGATATTTCCGTCACCCCGGAATTAGCGGCCAAAGCCATAACACTGCGGCGCCAGTGGGCGCCTCGCCGCAAAGTGTGGATCGCTACCAGTACCCACGACGGCGAAGAGACCATTATCCTGCACGCGCATCGTAAGTTGCTGGAGACTTTTCCGGATTTACTGCTGATCCTGGTGCCACGTCATCCGGAACGTTTCCCTGATGCGCGCGAGATGGTGCGCAAAGGCGGCTTTAGTTTCATCATGCGAAGCTCAGGTGAAATTCCTTCCGGCAGCACCCAGGTCGTCATTGGCGATACCATGGGCGAGCTAATGCTGCTTTACGGTATTGCTGATATGGCCTTTGTCGGCGGTAGTCTGGTCGAGCGCGGCGGTCATAACCCGCTGGAGCCAGCGGCACATGCTATTCCTGTGCTGATGGGGCCACATACATTCAACTTCAAAGATATCTGCGCGCGCCTGCAGGCGGCTGACGGCCTGATCACCGTCACCGATGCCGACTCGCTGGTTAAAGAGGTCTCGACCTTGCTGACGGACGAAGATTACCGTCTGTGGTGTGGTCGCCACGCCGTTGAAGTCCTGCATCAGAACCAGGGTGCGCTGACGCGTCTGCTGCAACTCCTGCAACCGTATTTGCCTCAGCGGAGCCATTAATGTCTCAACGCCTGTCGGTGGTCATGATCGCCAAAAACGCGGCAGACCTGCTGCCAGATTGCTTAGCGTCCGTTGCATGGGCCGATGAAATTATTTTGCTCGATTCCGGCAGCGAGGATGCAACGCCTGAAGTGGCGCGCGCGGCGGGCGTAAAAGTCTTCACCGATACCGACTGGCAGGGCTATGGCATTCAGCGCCAGAAGGCGCAACGCCTGGCCAGCGGTGACTATATCTTAATGATTGACACCGATGAACGGGTCACACCGGAACTGGCGCAGTCAATACGTACCGTGCTTGCCGCTCCACAGCCGGATGCGGTTTACAGCATCGCCCGCCGTAACTTTTTCCTTGGCCGTTTTATGCGTCACAGCGGCTGGTACCCGGACCGGGTGACGCGACTCTATCCCCGAGAACGCTACCAGTACAACGCCAGTCTTGTACATGAATCACTGGACACCCAGGGTGCAAAAGTTATCGAGTTGAAAGGCGACCTGCTACATTTGACCTGCCGTGATTTCGCCAGCTTTCAGCGCAAACAACTGAATTACGCCACCGCCTGGGCGCAGGAGCGACATCAGAAGGGTAAGAAGGCATCGCTGACGGGTATTTTCACCCATACGCTGGGGGCGTTTCTGAAAACGCTGCTATTGCGCGGCGGCGTGCTGGATGGCAAACAAGGCTGGCTGCTCGCGGTGGTCAATGCGCAGTATACTTTCAACAAATACACCGAACTGTGGGCGCTAAACCACGGTTACAGCGAGAAAACGTAAGCGATGAGCACAAAAGCGATTTATCCCGGTACGTTTGATCCCATTACCAACGGGCATATTGATATCGTGACCCGCGCCGCCACCATGTTCGATCAGGTGGTACTGGCGATTGCCGCCAGCCCAAGCAAAAAACCGATGTTTACGCTCGATGAGCGCGTGGCGCTGGCTCAGGAAGCGACCAGACATATTCCTAACGTCACGGTGACAGGCTTTAGCGATCTGATGGCCAATTTTGCGCGTGCTCAACAGGCGAACATTTTGATTCGTGGTCTGCGTGCGGTGGCGGATTTTGAATATGAGATGCAACTGGCGCACATGAATCGCCATCTGATGCCTGACCTGGAAAGCGTATTTCTGATGCCATCAAAAGAGTGGTCGTTTATTTCGTCCACGCTGGTAAAAGAGGTGGCGCGCCATGCCGGTGATGTCACGCATTTTCTGCCCGCTAACGTGCATCAGGCGCTGCTGAAAAAGCTGCAGGACGCTCTTCCCGCAGGCGGCGCTTGACGCGCCTTGTCCGGGCTACCTGTCCACAGACGGCTGGAAACCAGGAGCCCGACTAAGCGCAACGCGAGCCGGGATAAACGCAACCACCGCACTTTACTTCTGGCACTGACGGCAATAAAAGGTCGCGCGCTGTGCATGCTTCGACGCGATAATCGGCGTACCACATACCCGGCACGGTTCACCTTTACGTCCATAGACCTGCAATTCCTGCGCAAAATAACCGGGTTTGCCATCGCTTTGCAGAAAGTCTTTCAGCGTGGTGCCGCCCTGCTCAATCGAGCGCAGCAGTACCGCTTTAATCACCCGCACCAGCAGTTCACACTCCTCGCGTGACAGCGACGAGGCCAGTCGGTCAGGATGGATCCCGGCGGCAAACAGCGACTCGCTGGCGTAGATATTGCCCACCCCCACTACCAGCTTGTTATCCATCAGCCAGGGTTTGATGGCGGTTTTCTTCTTCGTGCATTTCTGTTGCAGGTAATCGGCGTTAAACGCCTCGCTTAGCGGTTCCGGCCCCAGATGCGCCAGGACATTGTGGCCTTCCAGCGCTTTCGTCCACAGCCAGGCCCCAAACCGTCGAGGATCGGTGTAGCGGAGGACTTTACCGTTGCTCATCACCAGGTCGACGTGATCGTGCTTTTCCGCCGGGAGCTCTTCGCTGAGGATACGCAGGCTACCGGACATACCCAGATGGATAATTATCCAGCCGTCCGGCAACTCCAGCAGCAGGTATTTGGCCCGGCGCTGCACGCTGAGGACCGGTTTGTCACTCAGGCGATGAATTTCATCCGAGACAGGCCAGCGAAGGCGCCCGTTACGGACGATGGCATGAAGAATTTTGGCGCCAACCAGATGCGGTTCAATGCCGCGGCGGCTGGTTTCTACCTCGGGTAATTCTGGCATGGCTATTTCTCCTTATTTCCCCAATGTAGTTTGCGTCACAGGAAGGCGGCAAGAAGTGAATCGCGGGTGCTTACCTGAGTAAGTGACCAGGGGGAGCGCACGAAGCTGACGCGCCTGCGGCTCAAACTACGAAGGGCAAAATGCAAAAAACCCCGCCGAAGCGAGGTTTTCGTACAAATAAAGCGCAAATTATTTAATTTTTGCTTCTTTGTAAAGAACGTGCTGACGGACAACTGGATCGAATTTTTTCAGTTCCAGTTTTTCCGGCTTAGTACGTTTGTTCTTCGTGGTGGTATAGAAGTGACCAGTACCAGCAGAAGAAACCAGCTTGATTTTCTCACGAATACCTTTAGCCATGATTTATTTCCTCTAAGTACTTAGTACTTTTCGCCACGGGCACGCAGTTCAGACAGAACTGTATCGATGCCTTTCTTATCGATTACACGCATACCTTTAGCAGATACGCGCAGGGTGACAAAACGCTTCTCGCTCTCAACCCAGAAACGGTGAGAGTGCAGGTTCGGCAGGAAACGGCGTTTAGTCGCGTTCAGTGCGTGGGAACGGTTGTTACCGGTCACCGGACGCTTGCCAGTAACTTGGCAGACTCGGGACATGTCTATTCTCCAAAAATCAAATTAGCTCGAGCTTCGTATGGGGTATTGGCGCCTCGTCAGGCTTTCACAGCCTGGTCTGACGGTTCTAAGCGAACTCGTGTAGCCAGGCCCAATTGCCAAACCCGAGATTCTCAAAGGTGGCGTAGTATACGCTGAGTCGGCGATGTGCTCAAGTCCCGAACAGACAAAGATCCCGATGGATCGCCCAAAGAGGTCTAAATCCAGCCCCGTTCTGCGAACGAAACGTACTCTCCACGGCCTATCACCAGATGATCGAGCACACGAATATCCATAAACTGACAGCACTTCACCACCCTTTCGGTGATGATTCTATCCGCTTTGCTGGGTTCAGCGCTACCCGAAGGATGATTATGTGCAAGGATCACGGCGGCGGCATTCACTTTAATCGCCTCGCGGACAATCTCGCGCGGATGCACTTCCACTTGATTAATGGTGCCGGAAAAAAGACGGCAATGCTTCAACACCCGGTTTTGGTTGTCGAGAAAGATCGCCATAAAGATCTCGCGCTCTTCGCCTGTCAGCTGGCTTTGCAGAAATTCCCGGGTCATCTCCGGGCTTAATAATGATGTTTCTTCCAGTAGCCGTACGCTGTAGTAACGCCGCGCAAGTTCGGCAATCCCTTTTAATTGCGCGTATTTCGCCACCCCAATGCCGTTAACCCTGGCAAAATCTTTGTAGTCCGCCGAGAGCAGCCCGTAGAGTGAACCGAAGTGCTGCAGCAAGTCGCGGGAAAGCGTCATCACTGATTTCCCCCGCGTGCCAGTGCGTAAAAACAGCGCCAGTAGTTCGATATCTGTCAGCGACTCGATACCCGCACTCATCATTTTTTCTCTGGGTAATGGGGGTAAAAAAACCGTTTCCATGTCACATCCTCCCTTTTACGCACCATGCTGCCACAAGCGAAAAGGCGCATCGACACGGGATCGCCACGCTTGCGTAATACCTCGCAAAGAGCACGACGGGCAAAAGCACGACAACAACAGGATTGTGATAAAATGCCCGCCTTCTGGTGAAATCCAACAGGAAAGAGTCATGATGAGTCTGGCGGGTAAAAAAATCGTTCTCGGCATAAGCGGCGGTATCGCGGCTTATAAAGCGCCTGAACTGGTGCGTCGTCTGCGCGATCGGGGCGCCGATGTGCGCGTAGCGATGACCGAAGCGGCGAAAGCCTTTATTACGCCGCTGAGCCTGCAGGCCGTTTCAGGCTACCCGGTTTCCGACAGCCTGCTCGACCCGGCTGCCGAAGCCGCAATGGGCCATATTGAGCTTGGTAAATGGGCCGACCTGGTGATTCTCGCCCCCGCCACCGCCGATTTAATCGCGCGCGTTGCTGCGGGTATGGCCAATGACCTGGTGTCGACGATTTGTCTTGCCACGCCTTCTCCGGTTGCGGTTGTGCCCGCCATGAACCAGCAGATGTATCGCGCCGCCGCCACGCAGCACAATTTAGAGGTGCTGGCCTCGCGCGGGCTGTTATTGTGGGGCCCCGATAGCGGCAGCCAGGCCTGCGGGGACATCGGACCGGGCCGGATGCTGGATCCGCTAACCATCGTTGATCTCGCCGCCGCGCATTTCTCGCCTGTCAACGATCTGCAACATCTGAATATCATGATTACCGCCGGTCCAACCCGTGAGCCGCTGGACCCGGTGCGTTATATTACGAACCACAGTTCCGGTAAGATGGGCTTTGCCATCGCTGCGGCGGCCGCCCGTCGTGGCGCTAACGTGACACTGGTATCAGGCCCGGTGTCGCTGGCAACGCCAGCCAGGGTAAAACGGATTGACGTGACCACCGCGCTGGAAATGGAGGCCGCCGTGCAGGGCCTCGCTCAGCAGCAGCATATTTTTATTGGCTGTGCCGCCGTTGCGGATTATCGCGCTGCCGCCATTGCCGACGAAAAAATCAAAAAACAAGGCGATGAATTAACAATAAAAATGGTCAAAAACCCGGATATTGTCGCCGGGGTCGCCACATTGACCGAGCATCGCCCCTATGTCGTTGGGTTTGCCGCCGAAACAAATAATGTGGAAGAATATGCCCGGCAAAAACGTGCCCGCAAAAACCTTGACCTGATTTGTGCCAATGATGTTTCGCAATCAAATCAAGGATTTAATAGCGACAATAACGCTTTACATCTTTTCTGGCAGGATGGCGATAAACATTTACCGCTAAAGAGCAAGGAAGAGTTAGGCCACTTATTACTGGACGAGATCGTTACCCGTTATGATGAAAAAAATCGACGTTAAGATTCTGGACCCGCGTGTAGGTAAGCAGTTTCCACTGCCTACTTACGCCACCGCCGGTTCTGCCGGCCTTGATCTGCGAGCCTGTCTCGATGACGCCGTAGAGCTGGCGCCGGGCGCTACCACTCTGCTGCCGACCGGTCTGGCGATTCATATTGCCGATCCGTCGCTTGCCGCAGTGATTCTGCCGCGTTCTGGCCTCGGTCATAAGCATGGTATTGTGCTGGGTAATCTGGTGGGACTTATTGACTCTGACTATCAGGGGCAATTAATGGTATCCGTCTGGAACCGCGGTCAGGACAGCTTTACCATTGAACCCGGTGAGCGCATCGCGCAAATGGTCTTTGTTCCGGTCGTTCAGGCTGAATTTAATCTGGTTGAAGAGTTTGACGCCACAGATCGTGGTGAAGGTGGCTTCGGTCACTCCGGGCGTAAATAAGCAGCCCATTTAACGCATCCTGCGGCGACATAACGCCATAACATTTCCGCAAACGCCGGTTTGCGGCCGCCGCGTGGATGTTCGCCTGATAAGCGCTTATTTCAGGGGTATTTTGCAACATGGCAGAAAAACAAACCGCGAAAAGGAATCGTCGCGAAGAAATACTTCAGTCTCTGGCACTGATGCTTGAATCCAGCGATGGAAGTCAACGCATCACTACGGCAAAACTGGCGGCGTCTGTTGGCGTCTCCGAGGCCGCTTTGTACCGACATTTCCCTAGCAAGACACGCATGTTCGATAGCCTCATTGAGTTTATCGAAGATAGCCTGATTACACGCATTAACCTGATCATGAAAGATGAAAAGGACACCACAGCGCGCCTGCGTCTGATCGTGCAATTGATTCTGGGGTTTGGTGAGCGTAATCCTGGGCTGACCCGCATTCTTACTGGTCATGCGCTGATGTTTGAACAGGATCGCTTACAGGGGCGCATCAATCAGCTTTTTGAGCGTATCGAATCCCAGATTCGTCAGGTACTGCGCGAAAAGAAGATGCGTGAAGGCGAAGGCTACGTCACTGACGAAACGCTGCTGGCAAGTCAGTTGCTGTCGTTTTGTGAAGGAATGCTGTCACGCTATGTGCGTAGCGAGTTCAAATACAGCCCGACCGATGAGTTTGAAGCACGCTGGCCATTGCTGGCGGCGCAGTTGCAGTAAACGATAAGTTATCCCGGATGGCGGTTAACCGCCTTATCCGGGCAACTTTATCGATGTATCCCCGATAAGCCCGGCGCCACCGGGAATACTATCAAACGCCGAACTCTTTCCGGTATGCCCGTACCGCAGCCAGATGGTCAGCCATCTCCGGCTTCTCTTCCAGATAAGCAATCAGCTCTTTCAGGGTGACAATTGAAATCACTTTGCAACCGTAGTCGCGTTCAACTTCCTGGATCGCGGAAATATCCGCACGTCCACGCTCCTGACGATCAAGAGAGATCAGCACGCCAGCCAGCGTCGCACCGTTCGCCTTGATGATCTCCATGGACTCGCGAATTGCCGTACCAGCCGTGATCACATCATCCACCAGCATGACGCGGCCCTGCAATGCGCTTCCCACCAGCGTACCGCCTTCGCCGTGGTCTTTGGCCTCTTTGCGGTTAAAGCAATACGGTACGTCACGCTCATGGTGCTCAGCCAGTGCGACCGCTGTGGTGGTCGCAATAGGGATACCTTTGTAGGCCGGACCAAACAGCAGGTCGAAATCAATTTTCGAATCCACCAGCGCTTCGGCGTAAAAACGGCCCAACAACGCCAGGTCGCGCCCGGTATTAAACAGGCCGGCGTTAAAGAAATAGGGGCTTTTACGCCCGGATTTCAGGGTGAACTCGCCAAACTTGAGTACCTGTTTGTTAAGCGCAAACTCAATAAACTCACGCTGATACTGTTTCATGGATTCGCTCCTCATCTTAGAACCAGCCTCATTAGGCTCTTTCTTTTTAACGGACAAAAAAAAGGCGACTTCTCAGTCGCCTTAAAAACTAGTTTTCCAACGCCGCTTTCTGCGTCGCGATAATCGATTCGATTCCCCCTCGGGCCAACGCCAGCAAGGTCAGGAGTTCCTCATGGGTGAACGGCTCGCCCTCGGCGGTCCCCTGAACTTCAATGATGCGGCCATCTTCGGTCATCACTACGTTCATGTCGGTTTCCGCTGCGGAGTCTTCAACGTATTCCAGATCGCAAACCGCTTCGCCATTGACGATGCCGACAGAAACCGCAGCCACCAGCCCTTTCATCGGGTTCGCTTTCAGTTTGCCTGCGCTTACCAGCGCGTTCAACGCATCGGCCAGCGCAACGCATGCACCGGTGATGGAAGCAGTACGGGTGCCGCCATCGGCCTGAATCACGTCGCAGTCCAGGGTGATGGTGTATTCACCCAACGCGGTTAAGTCGACGGCCGCACGCAGCGCACGGGCGATAAGACGTTGAATTTCCATGGTGCGCCCGCCCTGTTTACCCTTCGCCGCTTCGCGCGCATTACGGGTGTGGGTAGAGCGTGGCAGCATGCCATATTCAGCGGTAATCCAGCCCTGGCCCTGACCTTTCAGAAAACGCGGTACCCCCTCTTCAAGGGTGGCGGTGCACAGCACTTTGGTATCACCGAATTCAACCAGCACGGAGCCTTCTGCGTGTTTTGTATAGTGGCGAGTCAGGGTGACGGGACGCACCTCGGTGGTGCTACGGCCTGCTGGACGCATGATGATTTCTCCGGCTGTTACGAATGTGGCTGCGCATTATACTGGCTTACCGAGGTTATTCCTATCCTGATAAGCCCGTGAAAGCTATAATCCCCGCATCTCTCCTTAAAAAACGGGAACGTCTATGATCCGCAGTATGACCGCCTACGCCCGGCGTGAAATCAAGGGTAGCTGGGGCTCTGCCTCCTGGGAACTGCGCTCGGTAAACCAGCGTTATCTTGAAACTTACTTCCGTCTGCCGGAACAATTTCGTAGCCTGGAACCCGTGGTTCGCGAGCGCATCCGTGCGCGTCTGACTCGCGGGAAAATCGAATGTAATTTACGTTTTGAACCTGATGCCAGCGCGCAAGGCGAGCTGATTCTCAACGAAAAACTGGCAAAGCAGCTGGTGAACGCCGCCAACTGGGTCAAAATGCAGAGCGATGAAGGCGAAATCAACCCGGTGGATATTCTGCGTTGGCCGGGTGTTATGGCCGCTCAGGAGCAGGATCTGGATGCGATTGCCGCAGAAATTCTGTCAGCACTTGATGGCGCGCTGGATGACTTTATCGTTTCCCGTGAAACCGAGGGCCAGGCGCTGAAAACGTTGATTGAGCAGCGTCTTGAAGGCGTGAGCACCGAAGTGAAAAAAGTGCGTGCGCAGATGCCGGAAATCCTGCAGTGGCAGCGTGACCGCCTGGTTGCCAAACTGGAAGATGCGCAGGTTCAACTCGAAAATAATCGCCTTGAACAAGAGCTGGTGCTCATGGCGCAGCGCATTGACGTTGCCGAAGAGCTGGATCGTCTGGACGCACACGTCAAAGAAACCTGGAACATCCTCAAGAAGAAAGAGGCCGTGGGTCGCCGTCTCGACTTTATGATGCAGGAGTTCAACCGTGAGTCGAACACCCTGGCGTCTAAGTCCATTAATGCCGATGTCACCAATTCCGCCATTGAGCTGAAAGTGTTGATTGAGCAAATGCGCGAACAGATTCAGAATATCGAGTAATCGTGCGCCAGTACCCTGAAAGCCCGCCCGTTGCGGGCTTTTTTATTTTTAAGACCTACCTTCCGGCACCGCTTTACAGTTCGGCATCGCTCCCGGTATTGTGATTTTCAGGGTTCCACCTGTCCGGGCTTTTTATGTTTTCATCCTCGCGACCACTTCATACCCGTACATACTATCTGGCAGCACCCCTGTTGATGCTTAGCGCCTTCGGGGTACAAGCCGGGGACACGCGCACCGTCACAGAGCCCGTCCCACCGCCGCCCTGTCAGACCCTTTATGCCAGAGAAACAGACGATGCAACGCAGGCCATCCAGATGGCACTCAATACCTGCGCTCGCGGAAAAACAGTGCATCTGGCCGCATCTGAAAACACAGACACTTTCTACAGCGGCCCGCTCAGCGTGCCATCGGGCGTAAGCCTGGCGATCGATAAAGGAGCAACGCTGAGAGCTGTCGCTAACCCGGCCCGTTTCGACACCGGCAAACAGACCTGCGGCACGCTGGATAATTCCGGGAAGGGCTGTAAGCCATTTATCTGGATTAAAAATGCGGTCGGCAACGGGATTTATGGGCAGGGGACAATTGATGGCCAGGGTGGCGCGGTCATGGCCGGGCGAAACCAGACCTGGTGGCAACTGGCAAAGGAGGCGCAAAAAAGCGACAGCAAACAGAATGCGCCTCGTTTGATCCAAATTGATAATTCCAGCGATATCACGCTGTACCAGATAACCCTTAAAAACGCGCCAAATTTCCATATAGTGGGCAACCGTAGTAACGGGCTGACGCTGTGGGGGATCACTATCGACACTCCCGCTTTTGCGCGCAATACGGATGGTTTTGACCCTATGGGGTCGACGAATGTGACGCTCACCCACAGCGTGATCGGCACCGGGGATGATAATGTGGCCATTAAGGCCGGAAATGCCAGCACGTCCCATATCTCTATTGTGGATAACCGATTTGGTTCCGGACACGGCATGTCCATTGGTAGCGAGGTCAATAAAGGCGTGAGTGACGTGGACGTCAACCTTCTCACGCTGAACGGCACAACCAACGGGCTGCGCATTAAAAGCGATCGCTCGCGTGGGGGCCTGGTCACCGCAGTTACCTATCGCCATATCTGCATGGAAAACGTGAAAAACCCGATTGTTCTGGACACGCGCTATGAGCCGAAAGCACAGGGAGACAGCCTTCCCGTTTTTCGTGATATTACGTTTGATCAGGTCAAAGTGCTTACGGCAGGTACGCTGACATTTCAGGGAGACAGCGACAGCAATCCGATTGTGACCACCCTGAACAATGTGACACTTGCCAGTGATTCGGCAATACACAAAAAATACGCCATTCTCCAGGGCACCATCGCATCAGGTGCCACGGGATCATGTCCTTAAGGTCAATGCGTGGGACACTCACGAGGCAGAATATGACTATCATTAACGCCACAAATATCCGCAGCCACAATTTGTCCGAATGCCATCATTTCGTCATCAGGATAGTGGGTAAGTCCTGGCGACGGGGCACCTCTAATCGTACCAACTGCTCCGGCTACAACATCAACCAGCATATTTATGATGGGATGACCGTTGAAGCGTACCAGGAGATGGTCACCCTAAAATTTGATAAGAATGACCCGCAATTTTCGTTAACCAAACATCTCAGGTACGACATTGAGAAAGGATTCATTGAGCTACATGGCCCGTCGGTTTAGCTCAGGCAGACTCTCTCATTTTTGATGCGTTGCCATATGGTTACGCACGTGGCGCCTGCGATGTAAATCGCGACCAGCCTTTTATCATCCGGTGGATAGTCAAACCCGGCGATTCCGATGCTGACGATTACGGAGAAGGATACCTCCGCAGACGCGGCGCTAAAAGCCGACAATGCCATGTTCACCCAGCCACGCCGCCAGCGTCTGAATCACCGGATCCTGAATAAATGCCATGATCTGGCGGGCCTTCTCGGTACCGATGCCCGGCAGGCGCTGCCACGCCTGGCTGCTTCGGTCCTGCATCTGCTGCCAGTGGGTATCTCCGGCGGCCCGAATTGCCGACTTTGTTAAAGGCAGACCCATTGCATAAATCCAGCGCACAAACGGACGGTCGCGCGCCAGCTCAAAACGATGCCAAAGTTGCAGCCCTCTTGCAGGCGTTATTCCGACGGTTTCCTGCAATTGTGTTTTGGTCAGCGCCAGCCAGGAAAAGAGATGTTCAAAGCGATGTGCCTGATGCAATACCCGCCATCCCGCCTCCCCCAGGCCGTCAATGTCCAGCGCCTGCTTTGAACTCAGCCACGTCAGACGGGCCAGAAATTGCTCCTGGCACTCCGACGAGGCATAAAAACAGGTGAGCGGCGTGAAAACCGGGGCTGGCGGTTGCGGTTTATCGCGAACCTGCCCGCGCCAGACCACATCATCAATGCGCGGTATCCCTTGCCCTGCAAGACTTACCCGTACGCGATCGCCAGGCGCGATATCCAGTTCCTGCCAACGCCGGACGGAACCAATGTTGACCCGCTGCACACGTTTATCATCCAGCTTTATCGGTTCAAGTTGGGCAACCACGGCTATTTTCCCGGTACGCCCGACGGTAAAGCGGATGTTTTTCACTTCGGCGACATGTTCGACCGGCGGATATTTCCATGCCGCAACCCAGGCACCTTGCCCCGGACTCCACTGTTTTCCGTCCGGTTCCTGAGCACTACGCACCACCACACCATCCGTCACGAAAGGCAGTGCAGTAGTAAACCAGCGCTCGCGGAGGGTTTCCACCTCGCTGATATTGCTGACGGGCACACTGTAGCGCTCCACCCAGTCAAACCCGGCCTGCGTTAATATTTGCAGGCGTTGGGCTAACGTTTGTGGCCCGTCCGGCCAGCTCCAGACAAAGACGGCAATATCGTTCAACACATCCGCCCCGTCTCGCCGCATCATGGCGCCCGCCACTTTGGCCCTGGCGTTCATCCCGCCCATCTGCTTTTGGATGTGGCCCTCGCGCTTTAAAAACAACTCGCCCTGTAAAACGCTGTTTGCCAGTGCGCCCGTAACGTTTTGCGGTAAAGCGGGAATACGACGGGCGTTCTCCGTCCAGTCTTCCCCCACCAGCCCATTTCCCCGGCTGATCACCCGTTCAAGGGTGCCGTGGCGATAGACCAGTGTGACCGCCACCCCATCCACTTTCGGTTGTGCCCAAAGCGCTGTTTTACCCGCCATCCACATCTGTAGCGCTTCTTTATTACGCAGTTTATCGACCCCTGTATGCGCGACCGGGTGCCTCACTGTACCGCCGGATAACACTGGCGCATCATAAGCAGCCTCCTGCCCAAAACAGCGCCGCCAGTTCGCAAGCTGGGCGTTGAGATTATCGTAAACATCGTCGCTCACGGCGCTCGCGCCCTGTAGCCAGTAATCCTCATTCCATTGCGCCATCTGTTTTTCCAGCAGTGCAATCTCTTGCTCTGCCCGCGCAGGCGTCCATACCGGGCAAGCCGCGTAACTGCATGCGCTCCATGCCACCGCGCCGATCATCATAAATATCCTGATCCACATTTCGCCATCTCCTTAGCTGAATGCTGCGGGTATATCGCGACGGGAATAGGTTTTCGAGTCGATAACATAGGGTTTGCGAGGCAGGTTCCGGCGTTTTTCACCGTTTGCAGAAAAAAGGTGGCAAATCAGGGAAAAGGCGCGCAAAACACCATTATCCACAGTAAAAAGTGTGACGAGGGCTACGTCACGTTGCGCCGTTGTGTATAATAGGCACGTATGTAAGTTTCCTTTCGCAATTCACATACAAAAGACTCTCATGGCTCAAGGCACGCTTTATATTGTTTCCGCCCCCAGTGGCGCGGGTAAATCAAGCCTCATCCAGGCTTTATTAAAAACCCAACCGTTGTATGACACCCAGGTTTCTGTTTCACACACCACGCGCGCGCCGCGTCCGGGTGAAGTGCACGGTGAACACTATTTCTTCGTTAATCATGCCGAATTTAAAGCGATGATTGACGATGACGCCTTCCTTGAACACGCCGAGGTATTTGGCAATTATTACGGCACATCGCGCGCTACGATTGAGCAAGTTCTTAAAACGGGCGTAGATGTATTCCTGGATATTGACTGGCAGGGCGCGCAGCAAATCCGCATGAGAATGCCGCAGGCGCGCAGCATCTTTATTTTGCCGCCGTCAAAAATCGAGCTGGACAGACGTCTGCGCGGTCGCGGTCAGGACAGCGAAGACGTTATCGCAAAGCGCATGGCGCAAGCAGTTGCGGAAATGAGCCATTACGCAGAGTATGATTACCTTATTGTGAATGATGATTTCGATACCGCCCTGGGCGACCTCAAAACCATCATTCGCGCCGAACGTCTGCGTATGGGCCGCCAGATGCAGCGACATGACGCTTTAATCAGCAAACTGTTGGCAGACTGAACTCACATTCAGTATCATGCCCAGTCCATCACCATCTGTGGAGCATTTTAAATATGGCACGCGTAACTGTTCAGGACGCTGTAGAGAAAATTGGTAACCGTTTTGACCTGGTACTGGTCGCCGCGCGTCGCGCTCGTCAGATGCAGGTAGGCGGAAAGGATCCGCTGGTACCGGAAGAAAACGATAAAACCACCGTTATCGCGCTGCGCGAAATCGAAGAAGGTCTGATCAACAACCAGATCCTCGACGTACGTGAGCGCCAGGAACAGCAAGAGCAGGAAGCCGCTGAATTACAAGCCGTTACCGCTATTGCTGAAGGTCGTCGTTAATCAATAAGCGGGTCGCCCTTGTATCTGTTTGAAAGTCTGAATCAACTGATTCAAAACTACCTGCCGGAAGACCAGATTAAGCGTCTTCGGCAGGCGTATCTCGTTGCACGTGACGCTCACGAGGGCCAGACACGTTCAAGTGGTGAACCCTATATCACGCACCCGGTTGCCGTAGCCTGTATTCTGGCCGAGATGAAACTCGACCACGAAACGCTGATGGCCGCGCTGCTGCATGACGTGATTGAAGATACCCCCGCAACCTACCAGGACATGGAACAGCTGTTTGGCAAAAGCGTTGCCGAACTGGTGGAAGGGGTGTCAAAGCTTGATAAGCTCAAGTTCCGCGACAAGAAAGAAGCGCAGGCCGAAAACTTTCGCAAGATGATTATGGCGATGGTGCAGGATATCCGCGTCATTCTCATCAAACTCGCCGACCGTACTCACAACATGCGCACGTTGGGCTCTCTTCGCCCGGATAAACGTCGTCGCATCGCCCGTGAAACCCTCGAAATTTACAGCCCGCTGGCGCACCGTTTAGGTATCCATCACATCAAAACCGAGCTTGAAGAGCTGGGCTTTGAAGCGTTGTACCCAAACCGTTATCGCGTCATTAAAGAAGTGGTAAAAGCCGCGCGCGGTAACCGTAAAGAGATGATTCAGAAGATCCTTTCTGAAATCGAAGGGCGTTTGCAGGAAGCGGGCATTCCGTGTCGCGTCAGCGGTCGCGAAAAACACCTGTACTCCATCTATTGCAAGATGGTGCTCAAAGAGCAACGTTTTCATTCAATTATGGATATCTACGCCTTCCGCGTAATCGTCCATGATGCTGACACCTGCTATCGCGTGCTGGGTCAGATGCACAGCCTCTACAAACCGCGTCCGGGTCGCGTTAAAGACTATATTGCCATTCCAAAAGCGAACGGCTATCAGTCTCTGCACACCTCGATGATCGGTCCCCATGGCGTCCCGGTTGAAGTGCAAATTCGCACCGAAGATATGGACCAGATGGCGGAAATGGGGGTCGCGGCGCACTGGGCCTACAAAGAGCATGGCGAAACCAGCACCACCGCGCAAATCCGCGCTCAGCGCTGGATGCAAAGCCTGCTCGAACTGCAACAGAGCGCAGGCAGCTCGTTTGAATTTATCGAGAGCGTTAAATCTGATCTCTTCCCGGATGAGATTTATGTTTTCACCCCGGAAGGCCGCATCGTGGAATTGCCGGCAGGCGCGACCCCGGTCGACTTTGCCTATGCGGTACACACTGACATCGGCCACGCTTGTGTGGGCGCACGCGTCGACAGGCAGCCGTATCCCCTGTCGCAGTCGCTTTCCAGCGGCCAGACCGTAGAAATCATTACCGCACCGGGCGCACGCCCGAATGCGGCATGGCTTAACTTTGTCGTGAGCTCCAAAGCCCGCGCCAAAATTCGCCAGTTGCTGAAAAACCTCAAGCGTGATGACTCGGTAAGCCTTGGCCGCCGTCTGCTCAATCACGCACTGGGTGGAAGCCGTAAACTGGCGGAAATTCCGCAAGAACATATCCAGCGCGAGCTGGACCGTATGAAGCTCGCCTCGCTTGACGATCTGCTGGCGGAAATCGGTCTCGGCAACGCCATGAGCGTGGTGGTGGCGAAAAACCTGCAGCAGGGCGAAGCGGTGGCGACAACGCAAAGCACCAGTACCGCCACGAGTGCCAGCGGCGGTCATTTGCCGATCAAAGGTGCGGACGGTGTGTTGATTACTTTCGCGAAGTGCTGCCGTCCGATTCCCGGCGACCCGATTGTGGCCCACGTCAGCCCTGGCAAAGGGCTGGTTATCCACCATGAATCTTGCCGTAACATCCGTGGCTACCAGAAAGAGCCAGAGAAGTTTATGGCCGTTGAGTGGGATAAGGACACCGCGCAGGAATTTATCACCGAAATCAAGGTGGATATGTTCAACCATCAGGGCGCGCTGGCGAATCTGACTGCGGCAATCAACACCGCATCTTCCAACATTCAGAGCCTGAACACGGAAGAAAAAGACGGTCGCGTTTACAGCGCTTTTATCCGTCTGACGTCACGCGATCGCGTCCATCTGGCGAACATCATGCGTAAAATCCGCGTCATGCCGGATGTGATTAAAGTCACCCGTAACCGCAACTAGTGTTGACTCAAAAACATTCGAATTGCTTCACAAACGCTTTAGCGTTTTGAACAGCGCTTGCGCTGGCCCTGAAAGGGTGAGACGGCAAGCCGAAAAACGCGGCAACCGAATGACAAATCTGCCGGGAGCGGATTTGAACGCGGCTTGCAGCGGCCCCGTAAGGGGCGAGGCACAGGGATGGGCCGAGTCATCCGCAGCGATTAAAGGGGCAATGTGAAGGATGAAGTGGATATGAATGCACAACGTTATGCGCGAATCCGCGAGATGCTGGCCAGACGTCAACCGGACCTGACCGTCTGCATGGAGCAGGTCCATAAACCGCATAACGTCTCCGCTATTATCCGCACCGCAGACGCTGTCGGCGTACATGAAGTTCACGCCGTCTGGCCGAGCCGTCGCATGCATACCATGCTGTCATCCGCGGCGGGCAGCAACAGTTGGGTGGAAGTGAAAACCCACCCAACCATCGGCGACGCCGTTTCCCAATTGAAAGCGGCGGGAATGCAGATACTGGCGACACATCTCTCAGACAAAGCCGTTGATTTTCGCGAGATCGACTACACCCGTCCCACCTGTATTTTGATGGGGCAGGAGAAAACCGGGATCAGCCAGGAAGCATTAGATCTGGCGGATCAGGACATCATCATCCCGATGATCGGCATGGTGCAGTCACTGAATGTCTCCGTTGCCTCTGCGCTGATCCTCTATGAAGCCCAGCGCCAACGGCAAAACGCCGGTATGTACCTGCGCGAAAACAGCATGCTGCCCGACGAAGAACAGCAGCGTCGGCTGTTTGAAGGCGGTTATCCGGTACTGGCGCGCGTCGCCAAACGCAAAGGTCTGCCGTATCCCCGCGTCAATGAACGCGGCGAAGTGGATGCCGACGAAGGCTGGTGGGCTACCATGCAGGCAGCGAGATAACGCCTATGCAAGGTCGCCTGTTGGATGCCGTCCCCCTCAATACTCTTACCGGCGTTGGCGCGGCGCAGGCCAACAAACTTGCCAAAATTGGCCTGCATACGGTTCAGGATTTACTGCTGCACCTGCCTTTACGCTACGAAGATCGCACCCAACTCTACCCCATTGCCGACCTGCTGCCGGGCATTTACGCCACGGTCGAAGGCGAAGTGCTGAACTGCAATATCACCTTTGGCGGGCGTCGGATGATGACCTGCCAGATAAGCGACGGTTCCGGCATTCTGACCATGCGCTTTTTCAACTTCAACGCGGCGATGAAAAACAGCCTCGCGACCGGGCGTCGTGTGCTGGCCTACGGTGAAGCAAAGCGCGGGAAATACGGCGCAGAGATGATTCACCCGGAATACCGCGTGCAGGGCGATCTCAGCACGCCGGAATTACAGGAAACCTTAACGCCGGTTTATCCGACAACCGAAGGGATAAAACAGGCGACGTTACGCAAGCTCACCGACCAGGCGCTGGATCTGCTTGCCACTTGCGCGATTACTGAACTGCTGCCGCCAGAGCTGGCACAGGGGCTAATGACACTGCCGGAAGCCTTGCGCACCCTGCATCGCCCGCCGCCGACGTTACAACTCGCCGAGCTGGAAACCGGGCAACACCCGGCGCAAAGACGTTTAATCCTGGAAGAGTTACTGGCACACAACCTCAGCATGCTGGCGTTGCGTGCCGGGGCGCAGCGTTATCACGCAAAGCCGCTGAATCCTCAGGATACGCTGAAAAATGCCCTGCTGGCCTCGTTGCCGTTCAAACCTACCGGCGCTCAGGCACGCGTGGTGGCAGAAATTGAACGTGACATGGCGCTCGATGTGCCGATGATGCGCCTTGTGCAGGGTGATGTGGGCTCGGGGAAAACCCTGGTCGCGGCGCTGGCAGCCTTGCGGGCGATTGCGAACGGCAACCAGGTGGCATTAATGGCGCCGACCGAACTGCTGGCTGAACAACATGCCAATAATTTCCGCAACTGGTTTGCCCCGCTCGGTGTGGAAGTGGGCTGGCTGGCGGGTAAACAAAAAGGCAAGGCGCGCCAGGCCCAGCAAGACGCGATTGCCAGCGGTCAGGTACAAATGATCGTCGGCACACACGCTATCTTTCAGGAGCAGGTGCAGTTTAACGGCCTCGCGCTGGTGATTATAGACGAACAGCACCGCTTCGGCGTCCATCAGCGTCTGGCACTGTGGGAGAAAGGCCAGCAGCAGGGTTTCCATCCCCATCAGCTGATCATGACCGCAACGCCGATTCCACGTACCCTGGCCATGACCGCGTATGCCGATCTCGACACCTCAGTTATCGACGAACTCCCGCCGGGCCGAACGCCTGTGACCACCGTCGCCATCCCGGATACCCGACGCAGCGAAATTATCGATCGCGTGCGCAACGCTTGTAGCGGGGAAGGTCGCCAGGCCTACTGGGTCTGTACGCTGATTGAAGAGTCTGACCTGCTGGAAGCCCAGGCAGCGGAGGCCACATGGGAAGAGTTAAAGCTGGCGCTGCCGGAGCTGAACATCGGCCTGGTTCATGGTCGCATGAAGCCGGCGGAAAAACAGACAGTGATGCAGGCTTTCAAGCAGGGCGACATGCACCTTCTGGTAGCGACAACCGTGATCGAAGTGGGCGTGGATGTGCCTAATGCCAGTCTGATGATTATCGAAAACCCGGAGCGTCTGGGCCTTGCGCAACTTCACCAGTTGCGCGGTCGCGTCGGACGTGGCGCGGTGGCTTCGCACTGCGTACTGCTCTACAAATCGCCGTTGTCGAAAACCGCGCAAAAACGCCTGCAGGTGCTGCGCGACAGCAACGACGGGTTTGTGATTGCGCAAAAAGATCTGGAGATTCGCGGTCCCGGCGAGCTGCTCGGCACCCGCCAGACCGGGAATGCCGAGTTCAAAGTGGCCGATTTGCTGCGTGACCAGGCGATGATCCCGGAAGTGCAGCGCATCGCCCGTCATATTCACGAACGCTATCCTCAGCAGGCCGCAGCCCTTATTGAGCGCTGGATGCCGGAAACAGAGCGTTATTCAAACGCCTGATCACTGTTTGTGATAGACGTTATCAAAACTGACGTTCATGCCGCCGCAATAGCCGCTATCATGGACAATTAAATTGCCATTGACCAGTTGCGCCGTCCCGCTACAGGTGTATTCCTCTTTCGGGTTTCCCCAATGCAGCGCATTCCCCTGTGGCGTTATGGTTTCATCGAGATCGCCGGTGTGGACAATGTCATACCCTTGCGAATCTTTCCCGCCATACCAGGTCGCCTGGCCGTCGACATTCAGCTGTCCTTTCCCGACAGAGGTGATGTGAATTTCGTTGTCACCCACTTCGGCTCGCCATTTACCGGTCCATTCGGCAAGCGTTGCGCTGTGTACCGGCTGTTTTTCCAGATTTGCGGTAGACATCCAGCCGACAAACTCATGCTTTTTACCTGAGTACCAAACGCAGCTCCAGCCCGGCACTTCCTGCGCCACCAGCACCGTATTGCCCGCCACCAGATAGGGTTTTGTTGCGCAGGCGTTGCCTTGCCCTGGGCATCCCTCATCGTCGCGGTAAAAATGCACTTTTGCGTCGCCGTCGGCTTTCACTGTCGCCTGGTTGAACACGCCTGGCCAGGCGGGAAAATAACCATTACGGCAACTGTGCAGATCGTATTCGTCAGCAAGACACCCGGCGGAGAAAAAGGTCAGCGCGAGCAGTATTTTTCCTTTCATATCAATCCCTAACTTTTAATTTTCATGCGCGATTGCCGATGATTTTAGCATTGCGCAAATCCTGCGGAGCGTTAAATACCCGGACCAACCAAAATCCGTAGGCTTTAGAACCCAATTTGTCGCTCTCAACATTCTTTATAAAAGTACGTTTTATTGTTTAGCAACCGTTTGCTTTTACCAAACAGTCCGATAGAATCTCCGCTTTTCCATCAGGGGATTGTTTGCGATGTCTGTCAACACCATCGAGTCCGAAAATGCGCAAACGGTTGCGCATACCCAGCCCAGTGAGCTGATCTACCGCCTTGAAGACCGCCCACCGCTGGCGCAAACTATTTTTGCCGCGCTACAGCACCTGTTGGCGATGTTTGTTGGCGTTATCACGCCAGGCCTGCTGATTTGCCAGGCGCTGGGTCTACCGGCTCAGGATACGCAGCACATCATCAGCATGTCGCTGTTCGCCTCCGGCGTCGCATCCATCATCCAGATCAAAGCCTGGGGTCCGGTCGGTTCCGGCCTGTTGTCTATTCAGGGCACCAGCTTTAACTTCGTTGCGCCGCTGATCATGGGTGGTACCGCACTGAAAACCGGCGGTGCCGATGTGCCGACAATGATGGCCGCCCTGTTCGGCTCCCTGATGCTGGCAAGCTGCACCGAGATGGTTATCTCCCGCATTCTGCCGTTCGCCCGCCGCATCATCACCCCATTGGTCTCCGGTGTGGTGGTTATGATCATCGGCCTGTCGCTGATTCAGGTTGGCCTGACGTCCGTGGGTGGTGGCTTTGGCGCGATGGCGAACCATACCTTCGGCGCGCCGAAAAACCTGCTGCTGGCGGGTATTGTCCTTGCCATCATCATCCTGCTGAACCGCCAGCGTAACCCGTACCTGCGAATCGCCTCCCTGGTGATTGCGATGGCGGTCGGCTATCTCGTCGCCATGATGATGGGTATGCTCCCGGCTTATAACGCGCCGTCCAGCGCCATTATGATCCCCACGCCGCTGTATTACGGCCTGAGCATCGACTGGAGCCTGCTGCTGCCGCTGATGCTGGTGTTTATGATCACCTCGCTGGAAACCATCGGCGATATCACCGCAACGTCAGACGTCTCTGAGCAGCCGGTTTCCGGCCCGGTGTACATGAATCGCCTGAAAGGCGGAGTTCTGGCAAACGGTCTGAACTCCTTTGTCTCTGCGGTGTTTAACACCTTCCCGAACTCCTGTTTCGGCCAGAACAACGGCGTGATCCAGTTGACGGGCGTCGCCAGTCGTTATGTGGGTTTCTTCGTTGCCGTCATGCTGATGGTGATGGGCCTGTTCCCGGCCGTGGCTGCGTTCGTTCAGCAGTTGCCTGAGCCGGTACTGGGCGGAGCGACGCTGGTGATGTTCGGTACCATTGCCGCTTCTGGCGTGCGTATCGTTTCCCGCGAGCCGCTGAACCGCCGCGCGATCATGATCATCGCTCTGTCGCTGGCCGTTGGCCTGGGCGTGTCCCAGCAGCCGATGATTCTGCAATTCGCCCCTGACTGGCTGAAAAATCTGCTCACTTCCGGTATCGCTGCGGGTGGCATCACCGCTATCGTACTGAACCTGGTTTTCCCTGCCGATAAGCCGTAATTCCAGCAGAGGCAGCGGATGAATTCCGTTGCCTCTGTAACGCTCTTTCACCATTCGTGCCTTGAGGAATGCGCATAAATCGTGCATAACTCCTGTACAGGCTTACGAGGGTGGAAGATCATGAAATTTATTGGAAAGCTGCTAATTTTCGTCATTGTCGTCCTGCTGCTGGCGATAGTGGCCTGTTATTTCCTGCTGCAGACCCGCTGGGGCGCAACGCAGGTCAGTAACTGGGTAAACGAAAAGAGTCAATATCACCTCGCCGTTGATGCTATTGACCACCAGCTTTCCTCGCCTTCCCATGTGCTGTTACGCAACGTCAATTTTGGTCGCAAAGGGCAGCCCGCTACGCTGGTCGCCAAAGCCGTTGATATCGGTCTGAGTAGCCGCCAGTTCACCGATCCACTGCACACCGATACTATTTTGCTGCAGGACGGCACGCTAAATCTCTCCCCGGCTACCGCGCCGCTCCCTTTCCAGGCTGACCGTCTGCAACTGAGCAATATGGCCTTTAACAGCCCGGCGACTGGCTGGGATCTGAGTGCGCAACGCGTCACTGGCGCCGTGATCCCATGGCAGCCGGTCGAGGGCAATGTGCTCGGCACGCAGGCGCAAATCCAGATGAGCGCCGGCTCGATGACCCTTAACGGCGTCCCTGCCAACAATGTTTTAATTCAAGGGAGTCTCGATAAAGGCACGGTCACGTTAACGACCATCGGCGCAGATATGGCGCGTGGTTCGCTGACCGGCAATGCGCGACGCGATGCGGATGGCGGCTGGGTGGTGGATAACCTGCGGCTGACCGATATTCGCCTGCAGAGCGACAAATCGCTGAAAGATTTTTTTGCACCGCTCACCACCCTGCCATCGCTACAAATCGGGCGACTGGATGTGACCGATGCGCGCCTGCAAGGGCCAGAGTGGGCGATTGCAGACCTGGACCTGACGCTGCGCAACCTGACGCTAACCAAAGGCGACTGGCATACGGATGACGGTCAGCTATCGATGAACGCCAATGAATTTATCTACGGTTCGCTGCATTTCTATGACCCGATTGTGAACGCCGAATTTACCCCGGCGGGCATCGCGATGCAGCAGTTCACTACCCGCTGGGAAAACGGAATGGTACGCACATCCGGCTACTGGACGCGCAGCGGTAAAGCGCTGGTGCTAAACGATGCGGCCATCGTCGGGCTCGAATATACCCTGCCTGCCAACTGGAAACAGCTGTGGATGGACACGCTGCCCGACTGGCTCAACAGCGTCACGCTGACCAAGTTCAGCGCCAGTCGCAACCTGGTGATTGATATCGACCCGGCTTTCCCATGGCAGTTAACCTCACTGGATGGCTACGGCACTAACGTACAGCTGGCGCGCGACCACAAATGGGGGGTGTGGAATGGCGATGTGAAGCTCAATGCCGCCGCCGCAACCTTTAACCGGGTGGATGTGCGCAGGCCGTCACTGGGGTTGAGCGCCAACGGCAGTTCAGTAAACATTACTGAGCTGAGCGCCTTTACCGAAAAAGGGATGCTGGAGGCAACCGCCGTCGTGGGGCAGACGCCGGACCGCACCGTCAAAGTCAGCCTGAACGGTCGCGGCGTACCGGTGAATGTGCTGGAACAATGGGGATGGCCAGCATTGCCCATTAGCGGCGACGGTAATCTGCAATTGAGCGCCACGGGCCGCATTCAGGCCGATGCGCCGTTAAAACCAACGGTTGATGGCGAGCTTTCTGCCGTCAATGCCCAGCAACAGCAGGTGAAACAGACGATGCGCAACGGCGTGGTGTCCGGTGGTGAAGGTGTTGCGCCCGCGTCGGCGCCTGTTCCGACGCCAACCACGACACAGCCAGCGCCGTAACCCATTTTCCCCGGTGGCGCTGCGCTTACCGGGGCTACCAACCGTATCCGGAAATCCCCTCACCCCGTCCCTCTCCCCGAGGGCTGAGAAATCCCAGTCATATTACGTTTTACAGCGATGACACCGCGTAATGAGAACGAAACAGTTACAGCGATGACAGGGTCCGGCTGAAAATCGATGAGGCGTTGACGGCTGACCGGGGCCGCCCGCAGGGAAGCGGGCGGAGGGGATAGCCTGCAAGGACGCAGGCTGGTCCCCGACCCGAAAGTCAGACGACATAAGCATCATGGACCGCGCCAGCGGCGATTTTCCTGGCCGGGAGCCCGGGTCGCCAGGGTGGTGGCGGTGAGCCACCCTGGCACGTTCACGGGTTCTGTCGCGACAGAAAAGCACAGAACATAAGGTGAACGGAATGACCACCAGAGCCACATTTCCCCCCTCGGGAAAAGGGAGAAAAACGCGCCGCGCATCCGGGAACATCACGCCACATTCAAACGCCCATACTCATGGCATAACAACCACTTCACGGGCACATCCTCGTCAATGGCCGGGAAACGCCCGCCGGGTTCGAGGAAATGGTTATCGCGCTTGTCGTCATTGACCATCGAAATCTCCCAGCCGAGCACAAACGCTTTCTCGGCCCAGAAACGGTGATACAGACGCGGCGGCAGGCACACCCCCTGACCCGGTTTTAACACCAGCGTCTCGCCGGGCTTAAACGAACGACGCCGCCCGTCCACGCTCACCTCTACCGTGCGCCGCTCGTCAAACAACGCCTCCTCTGTCGCCCAGCCGAGCTGCATACATAAATCACCGCCGCCCCGGTTCAGAATGTCTTCCATCTTATGGGTATGAAAATGCCACGGCGTCTCCTGCTCCTGCTGAATTTGCAGCATCTTTTCGGCATACGGTTTGGGGTATATAGCTGAATTCAGCGCGCCGTTACGCAACGTCAGCAGCGTCAGGCCCGTTTTACTGAAATCACCCCGGCCAAAATCGGTGATATCCCAACCCAGCTGCAGATCCAGCACTTCGCTCCACTCCGCCAGCGGCTGCTGCCGCCAGGCATCGGCGGTCAAGAATGCAAACGTCGGCAGGCACACGCGAAACGTCTCGGCGATGGCATGGGCTTTATCAATGGCATAGTTAATTTGTGAACGCTTCATTCTGTTCTCCCGCTTCGAATGGCAAGCCAGGCAGCGCCGCGCATGCCGCTGCTGTCGCCGTGATGGGCTTTCACGATGGGGGTGGAAAAATGATCGGTAAAAACGAAAGGCGCCACTTCATCGGCGAGGTCCGTGATAAGCAACGCCGCGTTCGACAGCCCGCCGCCAATCACAATCACGCCGGGGTCGAGAAGATTCACCACCGTCGCCAGCGTGCGGGCAAGCTGTTGGCGAAACCGCCTCACCTGCCGCACGGCATCGGGTTCCCCCTGCTGGGCCAGCGCCACAATCGCATCGCCCGTAAGATGCTGCCCGTTAAGCCGCTGATAGCGCTCGCTGATGCCCGTTCCCGAAACAAACGACTCCACACAGTTGTCTTTACCGCAGTAGCAGCGCACTGGCGGCCCGTCGTGCTGCTCGCTGTAGCCCGGCAGGGTGATATGCCCGCACTCGGCGGCATTCCCCCACGCGCCAATAAACGGCTGGCGGTGAATGGCTATCCCGCCGCCGCAGCCTGTACCGAGCGTGATGCCAAACACCACCTCATGCTGCTGCCCCGCACCGTCGCAGGCTTCCGACAAGGCAAAGCAGTTGCCATCGTTCGCCATCACCACCGTCTGCCCCAGCAACTGCCGGAGATCCGTCTGCAATGGGCGACCATTGATCACCTGAATATTCGAGTTCTTAATCAGGCCGTTCAGCGGCGAGACGCTGCCCGGCAGGGCAATTCCCGTCATCATCGACTGTTGTATGTCATGGCGAATCTGATCGATAAAGGCGACCATCGATTCCACAAACTGCGGATAACTCGCTTTTTGCGTCGGGCAGCGGTAACGGACCAACTCCCGCCCCTGTGCATCCATCACCACCGCCGCGATTTTTGTGCCGCCGATATCCAGCCCCAGGTAGTACATGTCTCTTTCCTTATTGCGAAAGAGGCGGGCGAACCCGCCTCGATGGCCTTAGTAGAGCGAGGCTTTCCCGGTCGATCCAAACAGTTTCATTTTGTGGCGGATCACATCGCGCGCGGCGCTGATCGCATCCGGATAGATCACGTTCGGATCCCACCAGGTTTCGCGGGCAAGGATCTCACGCACTTTCTGGAAGTAGGCGTACTTCATGTCGCTGGAGATGTTGATTTTGCCCACGCCCAGGGTCACGGACTCGGCAATTTCCGCATCCGGGTTCGCCGATCCTCCGTGCAGTACCAGCGGAATATCCAGACGCCCCGCAATATCGCGCAGAATGTTCATTTGCAGCTTCGGCTGCATCCCTTTCGGGTAGATACCGTGCGCCGTACCGATCGCCACCGCCAGGGTGTCTGCCCCGGTGCGGGCAATAAAATCCTCCGCCTGTGCCGGGTCGGTGTAGGTCACTTCCGACACCCCACCCTCCACAGAGGTCCCCGTCTGGCCGATGGTGCCAAGCTCACCTTCCACCGAAACACCCACCGCATGCGCCAGGCGCACCACCTCTTTGGTCAGCGCCACGTTCTCTTCATAGGGCAGCAGCGAGCCGTCAATCATCACCGAGGTAAATCCACACTGGATTGCCCGCAGTACATGCTCGACCGACGCGCCGTGATCCAGATGCAGGGTGAACGGCACCGGGCTGCGCATCGTGATATCGCGGACATAGCCGAAAAAGCTGTCCCCGACAAAATCGTGTTCGCTGGGGTGGATGGAGATAATCGCAGGCGTGTTGGTGGCTTCCGCTTCCTCCACCACCGCGCGGATAAAGCAGCTATCCGCCACGTTGAACGCACCAATGGCGAAACCGTGCTGGCGGGTGGGTTTCAGTAACTCTTTCATCGAAATTAACATGTTAATTCTCCAGTTTCAGGGTGTAGCAAGCCCTGCCGGTGCGTCGTTGCAGAGGCATAGAAGGCGTAACAGAAAAAAGGGTCAGGCTTTGCCGATAGCGCCGCTGGCCTGTAGATACGGGATAATGGCGTCCTCGCTGGCCTGCTCCATGGCGATCAGCGCGTCCACCAGCTCCAGAGAACTGTCATGACACAGGGTATGCAGCAGCGCGGCTTTCCCGGCTTCGAACACCGCCGCGCCGACGTTAATTTTGGCGACGCCAAAGGACGGGCAACGCTGCATCTGGTCAAACGGGGTGCCGCTACCGCCGTGCAACGCCAGGGGAACCGTCGATTTGCGGGCCACCTCTTCCAGGCGCTGAAAATCGATAGCAGGCGTGATGCCAGGGGCGTACATGCCATGCGCGGTCCCGACGGAAACCGCCAGCAGATCAATCCCGGTCTGCGCAATAAACGGTTCAACGTCAGCAGCCTGGGTCATCAGATCCGCATTGGTGGCGTGGTCATAGCGCGGCGCATCGGCCAGATGGCCCAGCTCCCCTTCCACACACAGCCCGGCACTGGCGGCCAGTTCAACCACCGCGCGGGTCTGGCGGACGTTCTCTTCCAGCGGGAAGGCAGAGGCGTCAATCATCAGCCCACTGAACCCGGCGCGAAATGCCTGGCGAATACGCACCGGATCTTTCCCGTGGTCGAGGGCCAGCGTGACCGGCACCGTGGCTTCGTCAGCCAGCGCTTTCACCACCGCCACGGCAACCGATGGCGGGAAATGCGCCAGATGTCCCTGATACAGGTTCAGGATAATTGGCGCGCGGTGTTTCTCGGCAACCCGCACCGCTGCGCGGGCGCTTTCGAGGTTCATACAGTTGATGGCCAGCAGCGCATAGTGTTCACGCCAGGCTTTGGTCACCATGCTTTTCATATCGGCAAACATAGGGTCTCCGTTTATTCCAGGGTGAAAGTGATCTCTTCGTCTTTCAGTTTCTTATCACTGAGCTCGTCAAACTCTTCATCACGTTCGGTCACCGGTTTCTTCCACAGCGACAGCATCACGCCGCAGATAACCGTGCCGATCCCCAACGCCAGACAGAACAGCAGCGGATGGGTAAACAGCGGAACCACAAACATGCCACCGTGCGGAACAGGGCTTTCCACACCCCACACCATGATCAGGCCACCCGCAACCGCCGAGGCCACCACGCAGGAGCCGACCACACGCAGCAGGTCACGCGCCGCAATCGGGATAACCCCTTCGGTAATCATGCAAATTCCCATCGGGAAAGCCGCTTTCAGCGCTTCACGTTCAGCGCGGGTGTATTTGTGACGCGTCAGCAGGAAAGAGAGGGTGATGCCGAACGGGGGAATGATGGAGCCGACAAACTTCACCGCTTCCGGCCCGTAGACGCCGCTGACCAGCAGACCATCGGCAAACAGCGACATGGTTTTGTTCACCGGGCCGCCGAAGTCGAACGTTGCCATCGCGCCAAGGATCGCCCCCATCAGGAAGCGCGAGCCGCCCTGCATCGACTCCAGCATGTGGATCAGCGCTTCCTGCAACCATGCGATAGGTTTGCCGATCAGCGTCATCATCAGCAGGCCGCCGATAATGGTACTCAGGACAGGCAGCACCATAATGGGCATCAGACCCTGCATGGATTTCGGCAGGCGAATGTAGTGTTTAAGCAGCAGAACGGTGTAGCCCACCAGGAACCCACCCAGCATCCCGCCGATAAACCCGGTATGAATTTGCCCACAGACAAAGCCAACAATCAGGCCCGGCGCGAATCCGGGACGGTCAGCAATGGAATAGGCAATGGCGGCGCTGATCAGAGGGACAATCAATCCCATTCCCCAGCCGCCAATCTGATTGAGCATCCAGGGGATGGTGCCCGTTTTTTCTCCAACGTTTGTGCCGCCGAGTACCTGGCCGAGGGCAATACAAATCCCTGCGGCCACAATTAACGGAATCATCCACGAGATGCCCGTCAAAAGATGTCTTTTTATTTCCTGCGAAACAGGAACTTTATTTTCACTCATGTGACCTCCAGATAAGGATCACGCATTAGCTAATGATTTTTCGACCTTTTCAAGAAACTGAACGGGTGATTTAATGACAATCTCGGTTTTAACTCGCACGATGCGTTTATTAATGAAGCGCTCTTCTCCTTTTATTTTGACATCGACCGCAAGAATAACGACGTCGGCTGCGGAAATATCTTCCGCCAGTAACTCATTTTCAGTACCTATAGTGCCCTGAGTTTCAACTTTAATATTATGCCCAAGCGCTTTCGCGCCTTTAATTAACTTCTCGCGGGCAATATACGTATGTGCAATACCCGCCGTACAGGCAGCAACACAAACAATATTCATAACATGCTCCACTTTTTATTTAGCAAACATCGGATTCGGCATATTGACTAAACAAGTCAATAATCTTTTGTGGACTGCTCTCTTCCAGTAATTGCTCGATGATCTCTTCATCCGCCAGCGCACCCGCCACCTGAGAAAGCAGACGAATATGCGTCGTGTTTTGATCTTCAAGCCGTACAGCAAATAAAATAATGCAGCGCACATTACTGCCATCCAGGGTTTCCCAGGGAATATCGTGACGTGTGCGTCCAATCGCCAGGGTGGTATTGACCACCGCCGAGGATTTACCATGAGGTATCGCGATATGATTTTCGAAACCGGTCGACCCTTCTGATTCACGTTGCCAGACATCCTGAATAAATGTTTCCCGGCAACTAATCGCGCCATCTTTTTGCAAAAGGTCGGTTAATTCCTCAATCGCCTCCGTTTTGTTCGTAGCTTTCATATCTAAAATAACGCGATTCGTATTCAGGATTTTTGTTATGTCCATTAAACATACCTCATGGATTCAGATATTAATGTTCGACGACCAAAGACGTCGCACGATGCAATTTTTCCGTAATCACCGTTTCCGTCACGCGCTTAATATCGGCATCATTAAAAAAGGCGGTGACGTATACCACTGGCAGAGCAATGGCCGGCAGATTGATCGTCGAGACAACCAGTTCAATATCGTCCGTCAGTACGGACGGCAGGCTCCCCGCAGAGACCACGCCAACGATGGTCCAGTCCGGGAAGGCGCGCAGAATGCGGCTTTTCAACAGATGCGAGGTGCCGATACCCGTCGAACAGACCAGCAGTACGCGCTTGCGGGCAATCTGTCGTTCCATCGCCGCCTGGAAATGCACGGTCAGATAACCGATTTCATCTTCCGATACCGCCTGATCGCCCCAGCCGCTGAACACCCGGTTCACCGCACACTGGGTCAGCCGCCAGACATCCTGCAATTCGCCTTTGATATCATCGAGCAGCGGATTGCGGATACGAATCTGGTAATTAAGACGGTTAATCAACGGCTTAATATGAATCAATAGCCCGTCGTACAACGCAACATCCTGGCTAAAGTCGCTGTCGACCATATCGGCGAAGGTGGCGATAAGCCGGTGGGTAAGCAACCGGGCCTCGTCGCTGGAGTGCATATGACCAATCACGCTGACGTCGTTATGCTCTTCAATGACCACGCCGGAAGAGATAATGTACTGATAAATAAACCAGACTTCGTCTTCCGGTAGCGGGTGGACGATGCGTTGCTCAATCCGCTGGATCATACGGCTGGCAACAGCAAAGATGTTTTCATCAAAGGCACTGGCGTTGTCGTCTTTTTTTGGCAACGCATTGCCCCGCGTAATGCGGTACATCATGATTAAAATATGGGTGAAAATATTAACGTAATAAGGTTCACCCAATGACCAGCAGAGATCGTTTTCCATCTCTTGTAATAAGGACTGAACGAATAAAACGTCTTCTTCACCAAAGTAATGAACCAGTGCGTTATAATTGCCTGGATCGAGGCGGGAATAGATCACGCTGCCGGGTTCGTTATGATTAATAACACCATTAATCAACGAAGCCATTGCCTGACGCACGCTGCTTTCGCTGCCTTCAATATGCGTTCCGCTCTGGCTGCGTATTAATGTCAATCCCAGCGGGGCAATCCACGACTCAATCACCTTCAGGTCATTCACAATCGAAGCGCTGCTAATAAAATAGCGTTCCGATAATTTACTGATGGACGTTTCATGCGGCGTTTCGCTTAATAATTGCGAGGCGATTTTCACGCGCCGGGAATTGTTCATCATGCCATCGGTATCATCGCCTTCGGTACCAAGCAACTGGTCGAGGTGCAACAGGTCTGTAATATTGTCCGCGCTGAGCATGACCCCGGCACCGGCACGTTTATTGATGCCAATATTCCATTCTGCCAGCCACGGTTCGAGGATGCGTAAATCCCGCTGAATGGTTTTTTCCGAAACATTTAAATATTCAGCAATTTTTAACAAAGTGATAAATTCCCTTCGCGGGAGAAGGAATTTCAATAATCTGTTTTGTCGCGAGGTAATCATTTGCATTATTTACCCTTACACAGATTAAAAATAATGATGAAGCTCTAAAACAGGTAAGCTCCGCTTGCAATCCGTGATGATAAATATAAAAGGGCATTGAAATAACGACAATACTAAATCGTGTCCTGCCTTCCGGACAAAAAATAAGACAACAAGCGGGATCTCAGAGATATTTACAGCGCAGATCACACTTTTTGGGATAATTAACGTGATAGCGCTCGCAAATATGGCGGAGTAAAAATTTTAAATAAGGTCATTTTTTTAGGAATGTCTGGCGTTGCTCGTGTCAGGTACAAAAACCCCGGTGGCGCTGCGCTTACCAGGGCTACCGGCCAGCCCCCCAACGCACGAACCGTAGCCCGGAAAAGGCGTTTGCGCCGCATCCGGGAGTTCAGCAGCGGCGCGGCCAATGACCCTCACGCCGGCCCTCTCTCTAAAAGGGAGAGGGGGAAAGTCTGCTCGATCGGTCCCCTCTCCCTTGAGGGAGAGGGTTAGGGTGAGGGGGGACATAGCCGCTCCCTAACCCAAGACCACCCTACAGCGTAATCACCAGCTCACCGCCCGCAGGCGTCACCACCACGCCCCATTCGCTACCGGCCTGTGAACCACCCTGCACGCCATGCACCTGCGGCACATTGCGCAGACACAGCGTCCAGTTACGGGCATCGCCGTGCCCCTTCACGGTAATAACGTTGCCAGAACGCGTCGCCGTCAACGTAAAGACTACCGCCCCATCCGAATCAGGCAACTGACAAACGGCGCGCTGCCCGTCGTCGAGCGCAAACAGCTGGAAGGCGGTGCCCTCATGCCACGCGTAATCCGGCCTCTGGCTGTTATTGCCGAGCGCCAGCAGCGTATTGCCACGCACATACACCGGCAGGCTTTGCATATCGTGAACCTGCTTATGCCAGCGGCTGCCCTGTATTTCTTCGTTATGCCACAGATGCGTCCAGCGTCCTTCCGGCAGGTAGAACTGCACATCCCCTGCCTCGCTGAATACCGGCGCCACCATCACGCTATCGCCCAACATATACTGGCGGTCGAGATAGTCGCAGGCCGGGTCATCCGGGAACTCCAGCATCATGGCACGCAGCATCGGCGTGCCGCACTCGTTGGCCAGCGCCGCCTGGCGATAGAGGTAAGGCATCATCCGGCATTTCAGTTCGGTGAAATGGCGCACCACATCGCAGGACTCGTCATCGTACGCCCACGGCACGCGGTAGGATTTGCTGCCGTGCAGGCGGCTGTGGCTGGAGAGCAGCCCGAACGCGCACCAGCGTTTATACACATGCGCAGGCGCGGTATTTTCGAAGCCGCCGATATCGTGGCTCCAGAAGCCGAACCCGGACAGGCCAATCGACAGCCCGCCGCGCAGGCTTTCCGCCATCGATTCGTAGTTGGCGTAGCAGTCGCCTCCCCAGTGCACCGGGAACTGCTGCGCGCCAACGGACGCCGAGCGAGCAAACAGCACCGCCTCTTTCTCCCCCACCGTCTCTTTGAGCACGTTCCACACCAGTTCGTTGTAGATGTACGCATAATGGTTGTGCATTTTCTGCGGGCAGGCACCATCATGCCACACCACATCGGTCGGGATGCGCTCGCCGAAGTCGGTTTTAAAGCAGTCGACGCCGATATCCACCAGCCCTTTCAGCTTGTCGGCATACCATTTACAGGCGTCCGGATTGGTGAAGTCGTAAATCGCCAGCCCCGGCTGCCACTTGTCCCACTGCCACAGGGAGCCGTCCGGGCGTTTGAGCAGATAGCCCTTCTCTTTTAGCTCCTTAAATACCGGGGATTTCTGGCCGATGTAGGGGTTAATCCAGACGCAAACTTTCAGCCCTTTGGCTTTCAGGCGGCGGATCATCCCTTCCGGGTCCGGGAAGGTCACCGGGTCCCATTCAAAATCACACCACTGGAAGGCCTTCATCCAGAAGCAGTCGAAGTGGAAGACGTGCAGCGGCAGGTTGCGTTCCGCCATGCCGTCGATAAAGCTGTTCACCGTCGCTTCGTCGTAGTTGGTGGTAAACGACGTGGTGAGCCACAACCCGAACGACCACGCAGGCGGCAGCGCCGGACGCCCGGTAAACTGCGTATAGCGGTTGAGCACCTCTTTCGGCGTCGGGCCGTCAATCACGAAATACTCGAGGTACTCGCCCTCCACGCTGAACTGTACTTTGGAGACCTTCTCGGACCCCACCTCAAACGACACGTTTTCCGGGTGGTTCACCAGCACGCCATAGCCACGGTTGGTCAGGTAGAACGGGATGTTTTTGTAGGATTGCTCGGTGCTGGTGCCGCCGTCGCGGTTCCAGGTGTCCACCGTCTGGCCGTTACGCACCAGCGCGGTAAAGCGCTCGCCCAGGCCATACACCGTTTCGCCGACGCCGAGGTCCAGGCGCTCGAACATATAGTTGCGCGCGCTGTTGCCATCCTGCACGTAGCCGTTGTTTTTCACCTGGCTACCGGTAATGCGTACGCCGTTGCGCAGGAAGTCCAGCGACCAGAATTCACCTTTCGTCACCCGCACGCTGAGGTTGCCGCTTTTCAGTTCGGCAAACGCGTCGCTGTTTTGCATCTCAACTTTTACATCGTTCAGAACGTTGAGCGGATAGTGCGGGCCGTTATCCAGCGCCCCCTGGAAGTGCTCAATGCGCACGCCCACCACACCTTCCTGCGGCGAGAAGAAACGCAGAGTGAAAAGCGGCGTGTCCAGCTGCCAGGTGCGCTCATGCACATCACGCGGCGCGGCGTGAACCACCATCTCATTCCCCTGTTGTTCCACGTCGAACACCTGAATGGGGTGGATGAGGTTCAGCCCAGGCTGAATGAGCCAGTTTCCATCACTGATTTTCATAACAACGTCCTCTTAGTGTTGAAATTCTTTGTTCGCTGACCGGCCTTCGAAATCCTGCTCATTGCGACGCGCACCCTGCGCCAGTTCCGCCATCATTTTGACGAGGAACGGGGTTTTCAGGGTGTAGAAGCGTTTGGCGATAATGGCGCTCAGCAGGTAGCAGATGGCCGGTACGATGGTGAACAGGGCAATGATGATGCTGATGGTGGCGCTGTTCTGGCTGCTGGCCGCCGCGTTATAACCGCCGCCTGCGAGCATCCAGCCGATCAGCGCACCACCCAGGGCCAGGCCCAGTTTGAGGACGAACAGCGTGCCCGCAAAGCTGATACCGGTGAGGCGTTTACCGTTGCGCCATTCGCCGTAGTCGACGGTGTCGGACATCATCACCCACTGAATGGGCGTCACCAGTTGGTGCAGTACGCCAATCACGAAGATAAAGATGAACATGGTGACGTTGGCGGCCACCGGCACGAAGAACATCGCCAGGCTGACCACTGCCAGCGCGGCGTTGGTCCACCAGAAGACGCTGACTTTACACTTCCAGTCAGTGAGCGGTTTTGCCAGCGCGGAGCCAATCAGGTTGCCCACACAGTAGGTGGTGAGGAACAGGGTGAAGATGCCAGCGGAACCCATGATCCAGGTGCAGTAGTACATCATCGCGCCGCCGCGTACGCAGACGGCGAGGATATTGAGGATGGTGAGCAACCCGACGATACGCCACTGGTCGTTTTGCCAGATGTCGCGCAGATCTTCACGCATCGGCGTGGTGCTCGGCGGCACCTGGATGCGCTCTTTGGTGGTGAAGAAGCAGAACGCCAGCATCATAAACGCCACCACCGAGAGCACCGCGATGCCGCCCTGGAAGCCAAAGGCTTTGTCTTCGCCGCCAATCAGGTTGACCAGTGGCATCATCAGCACGGTGGAGAGCATGCCGCCCGCCGTCGCCAGCACGAAGCGCCAGGATTGCAGGGAGATGCGCTGTTTCGGGTCGTCGGTGATGACGCCACCCAGTGCGCAGTACGGAATATTGACCACGGTGTAAAGTAAAGTGAGCAGTGTGTAGGTGACGGCGGCATAAATCAGTTTGCCGTTGTGGCTGAGGTCCGGCGTGCTGTAGGCCAGGACGCAGACGAGGCCAAACGGGATGGCACCGAACAAAATCCACGGGCGGAATTTCCCCCAGCGGCTGCGGGTGCGGTCGGCAATCAGGCCCATACAGGGGTCGGAGATGGCGTCGAGGGCGCGCGCCAGCAGGAACATGGTGCCGACAAACCCGGCGGGAATGCCGAAGATGTCGGTATAGAAGAACATCATATAGAGCATGACGTTGTCGAAGATAATATGGCTGGCGGCATCGCCCATGCCGTAGCCAATTTTTTCTTTCACGGAAATGATATGCGAGTTCATGTTGATTCCTTAGCGCTCAAAAGTTGCACTGAGACCGGTTACAGTGGTTGTAAACCATCGCCTTTTGCGCCGGAATTGCGTTTTCTGGTTATCAAATTACGTTTCTTCTTTTCTGTGATCGCGGTTGCGCTAAAGAGGGGATTATTACTAAGTCACGGAATAAATTAGGATTTAACTGAAACGTACTGAAATGCGGACAGCAGACCGAGAAAAAAGTGTGATGGGGGATGTGGTAAATGGTTGAAAGTGGCTATAATGCGCCCCGCCTCCATGTAGCAATCGAGGCGCGGAAGATCGTCGTCTCCGGTGAGGCGGCTGGACTTCAAATCCAGATGGGGTCGCCAGCGATCCCGGGCAGGTTCGACTCCTGTGATCTTCCGCCAATTTGTCTTTATACTTCTGCTATAACACACTGATGCAATAATAAATTTCAGCTCAGCTTCGCTATCAATTCAAAGATACAATCAGCGCCTCCCGTTAGATAAATAGAGCAGAACATAACTTTCAAACTATTAGTCTAGAAGATTCCGATATTTTCAGAAATGCTCACAAATTTCTTACTCATAAAACTATCCCTCGCCTTTCTTAAGGCCAAACCAAAATAAATGATAAAGAATTTCTATAGAATACGTTTAATACTTTAGCCAAGAGTACGGTGGTGAAATACTTTTACTAAATAGTTAATGCCACCAAAATTGGTAGGATCATGTAATCTAGCCTTGTTAATCTTCTTGAACAAAAATCGGAACTGAATTTAAAAAAAAACCGTCAAGTCATCTCAAGCAGGAAGAAAAAACCAAACAAATAGATATCCCTCACACTTAAAATCAAACCAATAATATTATATTCTGCATAACAAAGGTAAGAAAGTAAAATTATTCAATGCTAATACTCAATGATCAAAAGATATACTTTTCTGTGACTCATCAAATGTGTGAGTAAGTTCAATTTATTATTTAACTTTTAAATTGAAGATATATTCATTCGTTATGAGAAGGAACTAGGTATGAATGAAATCATTAAAGAGCACCTTTCACCATTCCTATCGATATTAATTGGTGTAAATACAGCAGGTTACACATCAAAACAAGTACATGAATCCACAATTCGTTTAATTGAAACTGTTATCAACGTAAATTTATCATTCGAAAAATTCTCATCTATACAAGAGATATCTGGCGATACTACAATTGAAATAACCCCCTATATTATAAAAAAAACACCAAGCTGGACTAAAAGAAATGATATATATGATATAGAAAACCACATAGCGATTACGTTCTGCTTAGGGAAATACATTGGATTTTATTTCTCAGAAAAAGGAATGAAAGATACAGTGCGTGATTTTTTTAAATCTTCCTACCTTGAAGGCATTAAAACGGTAGACATTGCCCATCTGAACTGACCTGCTCCCCGTTGATTAGTACACCCCGATGTTAGTAATGTCTTCATAAGCCACATGAGGACATCCCCATGAA
>OIFF01000087.1_pt1 | contig 64160 bp, 55 predicted proteins | sample 1581981 | NCBI WGS metagenome assembly OIFF01 (sample SAMN07501067, study PRJEB24779) | human gut metagenome | isolation source: stool | host: human infant | place: USA: Pittsburgh, PA
ATCATCATGGGGAAAGGGTGTTAAAAAGTGTTCACCATGTCCCCGAACACCTGTCTACCATGTCTCCGGACCGTACAGAACCAGGTGAGGGGGTAATCTAAAATCGGCCCACCCTCAAGCAGGCATCTCTGCAAGCAGGCGATTGAGCCACGTCTGTTGCCACTGCTGCTGGCTCTGCCGCCATAAAAATTCCCGTGCTTTTTCCAGCGCCTCTGTCTGTGGCAATGCCTGAGGCCCACGGATATGTTCACACCAGACAATATGCCAGCCCAACTCCGTTTCCACCGGCGCGGCGATGCCGTTTTCCGGCAAGGCAAACAGCGCGGATTCAAGCTCGGGATAAAGCAAACCGCGACTGATCCAGCCCAGCAGCCCACCTTCTAACGCACTCGGACAGTGGGAATAACGTTTTGCCAGACGCGAAAACGCCTCACGCGAGGTTTGAATTTCCCGGTAAAACTGCATCGCCTGGCGGCGTACAACGTCGTTGTCATTATCAACGGTGAGCAACAGATGGTGGGTTAACCGCTGCTCCGGGCGCATAAATTTTTCCTGATTACGCTGATACCAGGTGAGTACCGTCAGGTCATCAGGTAAGGGCGTCTGTCCGTTGATGCGCACAAATTGCAGTTCCATCAGCGCATGATGACGCACCACTGCCTGACGTTCTTCCCCGGTAAACGCGCTTTCGGTAAGTAACTCCGCCAGCGAGGCGTCAATACGCTGTAGCAGGGCATCGGTGAGCGGCAAATCATGGGCCTGTTGAATGATCGCCCGTTCCAGAAAATATTGCCGACGCCACGCCTGTTCAAACGCCGCTTTTTCACTGGCCGGAATATTCTGTGGCTCGCAGTTCCAGCGGGTTTTCGCCAGACGCCACCGTGCGAATTGTTCCCAGGCTTTACTCATGCGTACTCCTCCGCTAAGCGCAGGGCGCTGGCGGGAACCTGAAACCAGTGTCCGGAAAAAGTGACGGTGTAACTATTTCCGTCCTCCTGATCGGTGGCTTCGATCTGCCCGGTTTCCCCGACACTGACTACCACCACGCCATTGACCGACAAGGGCTGTAAAGAGATGACGCGATCGCCGAACTGCAGCATCCCGGCATTCCAGGGCTCGCTTGCCGGAATCAGCTCCTGTCCACGGCAGCCAACCACGATGTCACCGTCGAGAAAGTGAATTTGATAGATAATCTGATCCTGCAAAAACACGCCCCATTCCCGGACAAACCCGGTGCTGCCACGTCGTACCAGCAACTGACCGCGAGCGTAGCCAGGCATCGTGCCGTCATTACGAATGGCCCGCGTTACGCGAACCTCGTCGCCAAAGGTAAACGCCGGGGTCATTGTCCACCTCCGGGCATCTGTTGCTGGTAACTCTCTGCCAGCAGCCGCCGGGCCAGGAGCCACGGCGCGCGCGTGTCGTCCTCCAGCAGATTACGCAACGGTACGTTGGCGCGTAGTTTCTGGTTGAAAGCTTTAAGCACAAGCAGGCAGCGGCTGCGCAGCACGGCGGGCTCATACGGAACGGAAAAAAACTCAAAGAAGGATTCGGCGCTTTCCAGCTCATCGACGCCGGGAATCTGATAAAACCACTCCATACTCAGCCTCCCACCTGGCGAAGGGGTTCGCCGCACAGCTCATCGTAAATGGCGATCAGTTCATAATCTTTCGGCGTACGTTTCCAGCTCTCCGCAAAGCGGCGAATGGCCGGAAGCAGTATGTCGATTTGCAGCGCGTTAAGGGGGTAGCCCATCCGGGCGAAGACCCCGTCCACCGCCTGGCGGCCAGAGTGTTTTCCCAGCACGAGGCGATATTCACGCCCCATCAGCGCCGGATCAATCGCCTGATAACTCTCTCTGTCCTGCAACAGCGCGGCGACATGTACCCCGGACTCATGGGTAAAGACCTGTTCGCCAACCAGCGGTTGCTGGGCGTCGATAGGGCGCTGGGCGGCCTCGGCGACCTGCTGGCAGAGTGCGGGTAACTGGCTAAAATCAACGCCGCTATCAAGCCCCATGCATCGGTCTAAACCGAGGGCGACGGTCTCCAGTGCAGCATTTCCCGCACGTTCACCCAGCCCCAGCACAGTGGTATTCACGCTGGTCGCCCCGGCGCGTATCGCCGCCAGGGTATTGGCTGTGGCGAGCCCCAGATCGTTATGGGCGTGCATCTCAATTTCACCGTTCCAGTCGCGACGTAGCGAACGGATAGCGTTGTCAGTTGCGAAAGGATCCAACAGGCCCAGCGTATCGGCATAGCGTAAACGCAGTGCGCCAGCCTCCTGCGCGACACTCGCTATCTGGCGAAGCGTGTCGTCATCCGCGCGTGACGCATCTTCACAGCCGATACAGACTGCCAGCCCCAGCGTACGCGCCAGGCCGATAAAGTTTTCCAGCCGATCAAGCAGCACAGCCAGCGGTTCACGTAATTTGTACTGACGCAGTTTGTCGGACGCCGGAATGGAAATATCCACCCAGTCCATACCGAGATCGGCGCTCTGGCGGATTTCCCCGGCATTCATTCGACACCAGGACATCAGTGTCGCCGTCGGTAAATGGCGACGGACTAACTGAATGCGAGTGCGTTCTTCATCGCCCATAGCCGGTGTTCCCACCTCGAGCGCCGTGACGCCGGCAGCAAACAGCGCCTCGGCGATAGCGACTTTTTCGCTTGCGCGAAACGCCACCCCGGGACTTTGTTCGCCGTCCCGCAGCGTTGTGTCGTTAATCAGCACACTGGCCATAGCCGCCTCCGCTTAGCCGTAAATCGGCGCAAATGATGATTCCACCGGGAGTGGTTTACCGTCCTGCCAGTAAGGCGAAAGCATCCGCAACCGGGAGATAATTGGCGGCAACGCGTCAATGACGTAATCAATCTCTTTTTCGCGCGTGTAACGTGAAAGGGAGAAGCGAATACTGCCGTGAGCGGCGGTATAGGGAATGTTCATTGCGCGCATCACATGCGACGGTTCAAGGGAGCCCGACGTGCAGGCGCTGCCACTGGACGCGGCGATCCCTGCCTGATTGAGCAGTAACAAAATGGCTTCGCCTTCAATAAACTCAAACGCCAGATTCGCGGTGCCCGGCACCCGTGGCTGGTTGCCGCCCATCACCCTCACCGACGGCACACGATTGACCAGTTCCTCCTGCAAATAATCGCGAAGACGGGCAATTTCGCTCATGCCGGGCAGATGAACCTGCGCCAGTTCACAGGCGCTGCCCATACCGACAATCCCGGCAATATTTTCTGTGCCTGCGCGCCGTCCACGCTCCTGATGACCGCCACGTAGCAGCGGGCGAAAGCGTGTGCCACGACGCAAATAGAGGCAGCCGACACCTTTCGGGCCGTGCAATTTGTGGGCAGAACATGACAGCATGTCTACTTGCGTTTTGCCGATCGCCAGCGGAATTTTCCCCACCGCCTGAACCGCGTCACAGTGGAACAGCGTGCCATATTCATGGGCCAGTTCTGCCATTTCTGCCACCGGGAAAATAACCCCGGTTTCATTGTTGGCCCACATCACGCTGACGACCGCTACCCGATGGCTGAGAGCCTGACGATACTGGGCCATATCGATTGCGCCGTCGGCATTGACCGCAATACGGTGGACCAGGTAGCCCTGGCGCTCCAGGTGTTCGCAGACGGCCAGCGTCGCCGGGTGTTCTACCGTGGTGGTGATGATTTCGCGGCGTTCCGGCATCAATTCCGTGCAGGCATGCAGCGCCGTCGAGGTCGCTTCGGTGGCGCAGGAGGTAAAAATGATTTCACTGGCGTGATCGGCGCCAAGCAGGGCGGCGACCTGTTGATGGGCACGCTCCAGCGCCCCGCGCGAGGGCAGACCAAAGTCATGAATCGAGGAAGGGTTGCCGTAATGCTCAGTCAAAAACGGCATCATCGCCTCCAGCACCATCGGGTCGATACGGGTGGTGGCGTTATTATCCAGATAAATCGGTTTCATCTTTATTCCCCCATAACGGATAGTGAGGTGTGGCTTAAGCCGCCACGACTTCCATAAAACAGCCGGTACGTTCCATTAATTTCTGCTGCAGCCAGGCCAGCGTCATATCGGTCATCATGCAGCCGCTACAACTGCCGGAGAGACTGACGGTGACTTTGTGATTCGCGACATTAATTAGCGACATATCGCCACCGTCAGCCTGGATGTGCGGGCGCAGTTCGGTAATCGCGTCGATCACTTCCTGCCAGTGCGGATCTTTTGTCGCATCAACCGAGACAGCCGGTGCCGCCTGCTGCTCGGCCAGAATATCCGCCAGCGCCAGTTCGATACTTTCATGACAGGCGGTGCAGCCACCGCCTGCTTTGGTGTAGTTGATCACCTCTTCGAGGGTGGTCAGGCCGTTGGTCAACACCGCGCGGCGAATCTGACCTTCGTCAACGCCAAAGCATTTGCAGATAAGTTTGCCTTCGTCATGATCGTCATCGAGCGTTTCGCCCCGGTAGTTGGCGATCGCCGCACGCAGCGCTTCCTGGCCCATGACTGAGCAGTGCATTTTTTGCGGCGGTAACCCGTCGAGATAGTCGGCGATTTGCTGGTTGGTGACCTGTTCCGCTTCTTTCAGCGTGCGGCCAATAATCAGTTCCGTTAACGCCGATGAGGAGGCGATGGCGCTGCCGCAGCCAAAGGTCTGAAACCCGGCCTCAAGAATGGTTTCGCTTTGCGGATCGACTCGCAGCATCAGACGCAGGGCGTCGCCGCAGCTTATCGAACCCACATCGCCAATCGCGTTGGCCTCTGCCACGACCCGGGCATTACGGGGATTAAAAAAATGATCTTTCACTTTCTCGGAATAGTTCCACATGCTTTCAGCTCCCAGGATGATGACGGACAGCGCAGGGCGCCATTCACCGCGTTAATCAACAGCGGGTATAAAGATTAAGCAAAAGCAGTACCAGAGAGTAAAAGTTTTATTTTTCATTGAGTTATTAAAATTTCCTCACATAAACTCACGCGCAATGTCGTGGTTTATGTGAGGTTTGTCGCAGAAACGACACAATCTTTAGCGCTCATCGTCGTCCTGCCACTGACTTTCCAGCAGCAGTTGCGAAAAGCGATTAGGGTCGCGATGCCGCGTGTTTTTACGCTGTTCTTTGTCATACCAGTAGTGCTGGATTTCCTGTAGCAGACCGACAATCGGCGTGTCTTCCGGCACGCGGACGGCGCGCACGCCTATTTGCAGTAGTTGACGAAATACCGTTTCGCCAATTGCCACACAATAAAGGGTGACACAATCTTCCAGCGCACTGATGCGGCTGGCGATCTTCTCGGTTTGATGTCCGGCCAGCACGGTAAAGTCGACGACGCGCAGTAAGGTGACGTCATCTTCTTTGACGCCGTATACCACCAGGCGTGGCGTGGCACCGAAGTGCTGATCCACATGATGGTAATCGGAACTGGCGAAGGCGACCTTCATCGACCATTCGCCGGAACAGATGGTGCTGAACTGACGATTAACATGTTGCATATCGTCCTCCGTCAGTGTCCCGGGAAAACTGCTGGCGCAGGGGCGAGTGGTACAGTGGCAGGTGATGGTGACGTTCGCGCATCAGGTTTGCCAGCTCAAACAGCGTGTCACGCATGCCGGGGTAGCCCTGACGCACGCGACGAAACTCGCCAAGCCTGTCGAAGATGGGAAAACCGGCGCGGATAAGCGGAATGGAAAATTGGTCGGCCAGATCTGCCGCATGAGAATTGGCGACCAGCAGGTCGGCGGGCATATCGCAGAGTAAATCCTGCATATCTTCCAGATCGCCAATGACCACTTTTTCAACGGGAAGCTGTTGCAGACCCGGCTGACTGACCGGCGCGACAACGGGGCCGGGGAGCATCCCCTGACTGCGAGCGAAATCGCACCAGCCTGCCAGCAGGTCGCCCTCAGCCGCCAGTGCGAGCCGGGCATCCTGCAGCCACATATGACAATCGATCATCGCATCCTGTAACTGTCCGCGCTGGCGCTCAATCCAGGCGGGAACCTCGCGCCCGGAAATGATCTTCAGCTGGTGAATAAAGCGGTCGCAGTGTTCCAGGGTCATCAGATGGGGGAGAACGACAACCTCACCACGGCTGCGTTGCGCAAGTAGCGAGGCGGCGCGGGACAGCGACACACCAATAGCAAACGTACTCAGACTTTGCCCCATCTGTTCAATGACGCGCAGGGGCGTTCCTCCCTGGGTGACGGGCGAGAAGTCGCCGTTTGCCAGGTGACCATCCAGCGACTGCGACAGGTCGGGAACGATGACCGGTTGCAGGCCAAACGCCTCCACGTAGCTGCGCAGCAATTCAATATCACCGGGCGTCAGCAGGTGGCTTAACAGCAAGTTGACCCGCCGGTTACGCAGGCCGTGCTGGGGTTTTTCCGGTACCCACTGTTCAATGACGCTTTCCACCACTGCGCTAAAGCCGTTCTCCAGCGTGCCGTAGAAATCTGGCGTGTTGACCGTCAGGAGGGCGATATTTTTGTGGCGTGGAAAATCCTCGCGAAACTGGCGCACCACGCGGCTGATATCGCTGCCCTGAGCCTCAGACAGACCCGTGCTCAGCAGGACGATGGCTTTCGGGTTGTTGCGCTGGCATAGCGTGTTGAGCGCGGTAAGGATATTGCCGTCTGCCCCCATCACCGTTGAGGTGGGGTCCATTGCCGTGGATTGCAGTGGGACAGGATCGTGAAAGTGCTGGATAAAAAATACTTTGGCGAACGCGCTGCATCCCTGTGCTCCGTGCACCAGCGGAATGCTGTGCTCAAAGCCAAGGCTCGCAAGGATGGCGCCTAACGGCTGGCCGCTTTTTACCGGGCTTACCGCCAGCGGTTTGTGATTACGGATGATGTCTGCCATCTTTCACTCCTTAGTGCCACGGCGCGCGGGCGTGAGTTTGCGGCCAGACGGGGCTCTCCATGGTCTGGCAAAGTTGTTGGGCGAGGGTGACGATACCGCGATAACCTGCAAAGGCGTGTTCGCGCTCCTGGTTGATATCCAGAAATGGCAGTCGCGCTTTGTAGGCGGTATACATATTGCGCCCGCCGGCAATCATTAAATCTGCCTGGTAGCGGTACACCACATCAAGCAGGGTGCGGGCGTTGCCTTCTTCCAGCATCAGCGCGTCATCGCCCATTAATTCGCGAATACGTTGTTTATCTTCTTCGGTGGATTTTCGTGTGCCGGTCGCCACCACGGTCATGCCTAAATCCTGCAATGCAGAAACCACCGACCAGGATTTCACTCCGCCGGTATAAAGCAGCACTTTGCGCCCCTGTAACCGTTCGCGCCACGGGGCCAGTGCCTGATTTGCAGCGGCTTCTTCCCGGGCAATCACGGCTTCGGTGCGAGCCATCAGATCGCTGTCGCCAAGCAGGGATGCCAGCTGACGCAGCGCATCGGAGGTGGCGCGTACGCCGTAAAAGCTGCCCTCAAACCAGGGCGTGCCATAGCGCTGTTCAAGGGTACGGGCAACATTGATCAGCGCTCTGGAGCAGACCAGCATATTCACCTGCGCATGGTGCAGGGTCTGGATTTCGCTAAAACGACCATCCCCCGACAGGCTGCCCAGCACGCGAATACCCAGCTCATCAAGCAGCGGCTGAACGTGCCAGAACTCCCCGGCGATATTGAATTCGCCTATCAGGCCAATATCGTGGCGATGTTCCGGCGCAAAGGGCGTATCGTCCGGCCAGGGTGCAGGCGCGCGGCGTCCGACGACCTTGTTAACCATCACTTCGCCCGCGAGGCGGTTGCCGAGATTTTTGCTGCCATAGAATCCGGCGGCGTCAACGGCAATCACCGGCACGCCGGTGGCGGTTTCCGCCGCCTGACAAACGGCGTCAATATCATCACCCTCCATCGCCGGCACGCAGGTGTTATAGATAAATACCGCAGAGGGATGATAACGATCGACGATGTGGCGCACCGCATGGAACAGCCGCCGTTCGCCGCGTCCCATGATCACATCCTGCTCATTCAAATCGGTGGTAAACCCGAGCCGGTTGATACTGGGGCCGGAGCTCATACTGCCCCGGTTATCCCAGGAGCTGCCCGTGCAGCCAATCGGCCCGTGGACCAGGTGCGCCACATCTGACAGTGGCAGCAGGGTGATTTGCGCGCCGTCGAAGGCGCAACCACCCGCCGTCGCGCCGGGTTTGGGGGCGCTACAGCCGGATTTTTGTTTGTGGTTGTGTTCGCAGGCAGGTTCATCCAGCAGCGCGAGAATGTCATTTCCCTTCATAGTGACCTCATTGACTTGTTGGGCTGTGCACAATGTTGCAATTCGCAAGCCAGGAATGAGTTATTGATTTCTAAGAGGAATATTCTGTCGGGTTTGCGACAAAGAAGACAATTGGCGTAATGAGGACAACGGAAAAAGCCCCCTGCATCCACACTCCGATGCAGGGGCGCGCAGATTAAAACACCCGTTCTTCCAGCGGGTTGGCTTTCTCAAGACGTTTTGCCAGCCACGGCGGCAGACGTCCGCTCAGCAGTGCGGTAATGGCGTCGCACTGGGCGGCAATGGACATGCCAGGCGACACTTTCATGGGGTGGATATTGTGACGAATCAGCCGGGCCGCCGCAGGGCCGCCAATGGCTTCACAAAACAGCAGGTGACAATCGCTCAGCAACTGAGCGCGAACTTCATTTGGTTCCTGGGTTTGTGGGGTCGAGGAAAGACGGCGTAACGCGTGCAGCCATCCGCCTTGTTCATCGAAGTCATAGATAAAAAACAGCCGCCCCTGACCAAAATGGCCATTGATCAGCAAGCCATCCTGCGAACAAAAAGCCACCCGTAATTGCCCCTGACGAGCGGTATTTTTAACCTGCAGGTGCGCGGGCAGCGTACCGTGAAGGCACGCGTTAACGCGGCTCCAGCGTGCGGGCGACATCAGCGCCGTTTCAGACGGGAAAGTGGCTTCCAGTTCGCGGACATTGAGCTTATCGAGGTACGCCGGGGTTAAAGCCTCGTCGCGCTCTCCCGTCAGCCAGGCCAGTATTTGCGCGGGTTGCAGCTCCGGCAGACACTGAAACAGCGCCAGCATGCGCCAGAAAAGGACATCGTTATCGTTCATCTGACCACCTTCACAAAAGCGCGCCGCGCGTGGCGCGCAGGCTGATGGGAAAGGAAGGTCGCCCGGGTTGCAGGCTGACGACATACTGGCGTCCCCCCTCCAGAGAAATAGCACCACCCCAGTTATCCGGGGTGTCATGTTCAATTGCGATGACTTTTGCCTCAAGGTCCTGTTTAGCGATGTAACACCAGAGGTCCGGCCCGCGCTCACGAAAAATGACAATTGGCATTGTTTTCCCCCTTGCGGCCCCGCACAGGGCGGGGCGCGTCATGGTTAGCGGACAAGGTCGAAGCTGTAGTCCGTTTTGCCCAGTTTGATGGTGTCGCGGTCGACTTTTTCCAGCACGGCGTTGACCAGGGTGGTGACGATATTCATCGCCCCTTCATAACCCCAGGTGGTCTGGCGATGCAGGTGATGTCGGTCGAATAACGGGAAGCCGAGACGGATCAGCGGCACTTCAAACTGTTCGCCTTTCGCCAGCGTGTCACGCTGGATGAATTTGGCGTACGAGTTGCCGATCATAAAGTCCGGTTTACGGGTAAACATCAGCGAGCGGAAATGCCACAGATCGCAGTTGATGAAGACTTCGCTCTCCTGACCGTAGGGCGATGCCTCAAGCATTTTCTTCATCGCTTTCTGCCAGCGCTTGCTGCCGTTATGACAGAGAATTACCGTCGGTTCGCAGCCCAGTTCCAGCAGGAAACGCGTCAGCCCCATGACAAAATCCGGGTCGCCGTAGAGTCCGAATTTCTTACCGTGCAGCCAGGTATGGGAATCCAGAATCATGTCCACCAGACGCCCACGCTCCAGTGTCAGTTCATCCGCCACCGGTTTGCCGGTTAACTGACTGACCGCCATCAGCAGTTCATCAGTACCGGTCAATCCCATCGGGATTGACACTTCTGTACCGGGCTGACCCCACGACTCCTGCACCACTTTTTTACTCTTCACCAGATGCCAGGGTTGCAGCAGCAGGGTGTCGATAGCATCGGGGGCTTCACGCATCTCTTGTTGCGTTGTACCGCCCGCATACATGCGGTAGTGGCCGTCGGCAGGCGTATCCAGGACCTCAGACGGGTCAGACAAGAGGCTGCAGGGCACGTCCATCTGGGCCATCATGCGTTTGAGCACGCGGTAATTGCCGAGATAGGTTTCGAAACCGGTCACCAGGTTTAGTTTTGCCAGTTTGCCCGGTTGCGCCACGTGATCCGCGGTGAAGGTGCGGGCAAAACCCTCGAACATGTTGTCCCAGCCGGTGATATGGCTACCAATAAAACTTGGCGTGTGGGCGTACGGCACCGGAATAGCGGCATCAATAAACCCATCCTTTTTGGCGTTGGCGATAAAGGCCTGCAGGTCATCACCGATGACCTCCGCCATACAGGTAGTGGAGACCGCAACGATTTCCGGTTTGTACAGCGCGCTGGCATTTTGCAACCCGGTGTTGAGGTTGTTGTTGCCGCCAAATACCGCCGCATCCTCGGTCATTGAGTCCGATACACAGGCGATCGGCTCTTTGAAATGACGGTTAAAATAGGTGCGGAAATAGGCTACGCAGCCCTGGGAACCATGCACATAGGGCAGGGTATTGGCAAAGCCCAGTGAACAGAGTACCGATCCTAAAGGCTGGCAGGCCTTCGCCGGATCGACGGTTAACGCTTCGCGTTTAAAGTTCAGCGCTTCGTATTCCGCCGTGGTGGTCCATTCAAAAACCTCTTGCACACGTTGCGGGTCGTGCGCCTCTTCCAGACCGCGCTTGTTGCGAAACAGCGTCTGGTATTCGTCCTGTTCAAACAGCGGATGACAGGCGACAATTTTCTCAGCAGTTTGGCTCATGATGTTCTCCTCCCGCGCCACAAATCGGTGAACAAACGGGATGTCAGGATAGTATTCAGGCTGATTTCAGCCAGGGTGCGGTCAACTCGCCCCAGGCGGGATTGTTGAGCGTCATGTCCATATCGCGGGCAAAGATGGCAAAGCCGTCATAGCCGTGATACGGGCCGGAGTAATCCCAGGAGTGCATCTGGCGGAACGGAACCCCCATTTTCTGGAAAATGTATTTTTCCTTGATGCCCGAGCCAATGAGGTCCGGCTTAATCGCCTTCACGAACGCTTCCAGTTCATAACTGCTGGCGTCATCGAACAACAGCGTGCCCTCTTTGAGGTCCGGCAGGGTGCGGTCGTAATCGTCGTTATGGGCAAATTCATATCCCGCGGCGACAATCTCCATACCCAGATCCTCATAAGCGCCGATCACATGACGAGGACGCAGGCCTCCCATATAGAGCAGCACTTTGCGGCCTTCGAGACGCGGGCGGTATTTGGCGATAATCGCGTCGTTCTGCGCCTGATATCTGGCGATCACCGCTTCCGCATTGGCGCGGATGGTGTCGTCAAATTGATCGGCGATTTTACGCAGTGATTCGGCGATTTTGGTCGGGCCAAAGAAGTTGTACTCCATCCACGGAATACCGTGTTTCTCTTCCATATGGCGAGAGATGTAATTCATGGAGCGATAGCAGTGCACCAGGTTCAGCTTCACAAACGGGGTGTTTTCCATCTCGACCAGCGTGCCATCGCCGGACCACTGCGCCACCACGCGCAGTCCCATTTCTTCAAGCAGAATGCGCGAGGCCCAGGCGTCGCCGCCGATGTTGTAATCGCCGATGATGGCCACGTCATACGGGGTGGATTCGAAAGGTTTACCTTCGCGGTTATCCAGCACCCAGTCGCGGATCACGTCGTTGGCGATATGGTGGCCGAGTGACTGGGATACGCCACGAAAGCCTTCGCAACGCACCGGGATCACGGGTTTGTTGAGCGCTTTTTTACTGGCGTTCGCCACGGCTTCGATATCATCGCCGATTAAGCCAACCGGGCATTCCGACTGAATGGAAATGCCTTTGGTCAGCGGGAACAACTCCTCCATCTCCTCAATCAGTTTGCTGAGCTTTTTATCGCCGCCAAAGACGATATCGCGCTCCTGAAAGTCAGAGGTAAAGTTCAGCGTCCCGAAGGAGTCAACGCCGCTGACCCCGGTGTAGTAGTTGCGACGCCCGGCGCGGGAGTACTGCCCACAGCCAATAGGGCCGTGGGAGATGTGGGCCATATCTTTAATGGGCCCAAAAACCACGCCTTTCGAACCGGCGTAGGAGCAGCCACGGACGGTCATCACCCCCGGCTGCGATTTGCGGTTAGAGATGATGCATTTCCCGACGCTTTCCATCTCCGGGTCGGTCACCATCATGTGCTTTCTGCGTTCTTTGCGCGTTTTTTCCGGAAAGATCTCCAGCACTTCCTGGATAATTTCCAGATTACGTTCGCCTGTTGCATTGCTCATAACTGTGTTCCTGTTACAAGGCGGCTCAGGCCGCGTTTTCTTCGGCGGCGGTTTTACCGATGATGCTGGCGTCTTCCACATCCATAATGCCGAATTCCATCAGCAACTCTTCCAGTTCATCCATGGTGCAAGGGGTCGGGACGACCATCAGGGTGTTGTTGACGATCTTATTCGCCAGTGCGCGGTATTCGTCGGCCTGGTTGCATTTCGGGTCATATTCGATAACCGTCATACGGCGAATTTCCGCACGCTGGACGATGTTGTCGCGCGGTACAAAGTGAATCATCTGCGTGCCCAGCTTTTCTGCCAGCGCGATGATCAATTCATCTTCGCGGTCGGTCTGACGGGAGTTACAAATCAGCCCGCCCAGGCGCACCTTGCCGGATTTGGCGTATTTCACGATGCCTTTGGAGATGTTATTGGCGGCATACATTGCCATCATTTCCCCGGAGCAGACGATATAGATCTCTTGCGCTTTATTTTCGCGAATTGGCATGGCGAACCCGCCGCAAACCACGTCGCCGAGGACGTCATAGAAGACAAAGTCGAGGTCGCTGACATAGGCGCCTTCTTCTTCAAGGAAGTTGATGGCGGTGATAACACCACGTCCTGCACAGCCCACGCCTGGTTCCGGGCCGCCGGATTCCGCACAGCGCACGCCGCCGTAACCGATTTGCAGCACGTCTTCCAGTTCGAGGTCTTCCACAGAACCCACTTCGGCGGCCATCTCCATAATGGTGTTCTGCGCTTTCGCGTGCAGGATCAGACGGGTGGAGTCCGCTTTCGGGTCGCAGCCGACGATCATCACTTTTTTGCCCATTTCCGCGAGTGCGGCGACGAGGTTCTGTGTGGTGGTGGATTTGCCGATCCCACCTTTGCCATAAATGGCGCATTGACGCATGGTCATGGTGTGTTCTCCTGTTTGTGTGTTTGCCCATTACCTAGTGCAGGGAACATACCAGCCGTGCCAGAACATCTAATTATCTGTATTTGTTGATTTTTATTTTTATTGCCTCTGTGGGGGCAAAACAAACACTGAACAATATGCAGACCAATTGTTGGAAACAGGACAATTCGCCACCGCGTCAGCCAGTGCCGCTGCGGCGCTGACACTTTGTTAGCTGTTCAACAGGATGTCGTACTGCCTGTCTTATTCCACGCAATGTCGGAATATGAACAACGTGCTATTTTTTACTAATGAATTGAATTTAAAGGTCTATGTTGCATTTTCTCGATATGGCACAGGCTGTGCAAAGCAGGGGTACTACGGTTTGCCGTCAGCAGGCGGCGATTTTGCCTCTCACATTCGAGGAACGAGAAATGTCCGGAAAGATGAAAACGATGGATGGCAACGCTGCGGCGGCCTGGATCTCCTATGCCTTTACTGATGTCGCGGCGATTTATCCCATCACACCCTCAACACCGATGGCGGAAAATGTCGATGAATGGACGGCACAGGGTAAGAAAAACCTGTTTGGTCAACCGGTGCGTCTGATGGAGATGCAGTCAGAAGCCGGTGCGGCAGGAGCCGTACACGGCGCATTGCAGGCAGGGGCGCTGACCACAACCTATACCGCATCACAGGGATTGCTGCTGATGATCCCCAATCTGTACAAGATTGCGGGCGAGCTGTTGCCGGGGGTATTTCATGTCAGCGCCAGGGCGCTGGCGACCAACTCGCTAAACATCTTCGGCGACCATCAGGACGTAATGGCCGTGCGTCAGACCGGCTGTGCGATGCTGGCGGAAAACAATGTCCAGCAGGTGATGGATCTGTCGGCGGTCGCGCATCTCTCGGCCATTAAAGGCCGCGTGCCGTTTATCAATTTCTTCGACGGCTTTCGTACTTCCCATGAAATCCAGAAAATCGAGGTGCTGGAGCATGAAGCGCTGGCGCCGTTGTTGGATCAGGAGGCGCTCAATCTCTTTCGCCGCAACGCCTTAAACCCGGACCACCCGGTCATTCGCGGCACGGCGCAGAACCCGGACATCTATTTTCAGGAACGCGAAGCCTCAAACCGCTTTTATCAGGCGCTGCCGGATATCGTTGAAGGGTATATGGCGGAGATTTATCGCATCACCGGGCGTGAATACCACCTGTTTGATTACTACGGTTCACCGGATGCTGAGCAAATCATCATTGCGATGGGGTCAGTGTGCGATACTATCCAGGAGGTGGTGGATGCGATGATCGACAGCGGGGAAAAAGTCGGTCTGGTTTCCGTGCATCTGTTCCGGCCTTTTTCGCTGGCCCATTTTATGGCGAAGATACCCGCCAGCGTGAAGCGTATTGCCGTACTCGACCGTACCAAAGAGCCGGGGGCGCAGGCGGAACCGCTGTGCCTGGATGTCAAAAATGCCTTCTATCACCATGATAACCCGCCACTGATCGTCGGCGGACGTTATGCTCTGGGCGGTAAAGATGTCCTGCCGGGACACATTGTTTCCGTGTTCGAAAACCTGAAAAAACCGCTGCCGATGGATGGCTTCACGGTGGGGATTTTTGATGATGTCACTCACACGTCGCTGCCGGTTCCGGCTTATGACATTCACGTCTCCCGTGAGGGCATCACCGCCTGTAAATTCTGGGGGCTGGGCTCCGACGGTACGGTCAGCGCCAATAAGAACGCCATCAAAATTATCGGCGATAATACGTCGATGTTCGCGCAGGCCTATTTTGCCTACGATTCGAAAAAATCCGGTGGCATAACCATGTCGCATCTGCGTTTTGGTAAGCGCCCGATCACCTCGCCGTATCTTATTCATAACGCGGATTTTATTGCCTGTTCCCAACAATCCTATGTGGACAAATACGATCTGCTGGATGGCATCAATCCGGGCGGGATTTTCCTGCTCAATTGCACCTGGTTTGGCGAAGAGGTGGAACGCCATTTGCCGAATAAAATTAAGCGCATCATTGCCCGTCAAGGGGTACGGTTTTACACCCTGAACGCGGTCGATATCGCGCGGAAACTCGGCCTCGGCGGTCGATTCAATATGCTGATGCAGGCGGCATTTTTCAAACTGACCGATATTATTGATGCCAAAACCGCCTCAGAGCACCTTAAGAAAGCGGTGGCGAAATCCTACGGTAGCAAAGGGCAGAACGTGGTGGATATGAACAATGCCGCTATTGACCTGGGGATGGATGCGCTACAGGAGATTATCGTGCCCGACCACTGGGCGTATGTGGAAGAAGAGGCGAACAATGACGGCAAACTCATGCCGGATTTTATTCGCAACATCCTGGAGCCGATGAACCGCCAAAACGGCGACAAACTGCCTGTCAGCGCCTTTCTTGGCATGGAGGACGGGACATTTCCACCCGGCACCGCCGCCTGGGAGAAACGCGGTATCGCCATGCAGGTACCGGTCTGGCAGCCGGAAGGCTGTACCCAGTGTAATCAGTGCGCCTTTATCTGCCCGCATGCGGCCATTCGCCCGGCGTTGTTGAGCAGCGAAGAGCGTGAAGCGGCGCCAGTTGCATTACTGAGCAAGGTGGCACAGGGGGCCAAACACTATGAGTATCATCTGGCGGTCTCTCCGCTCGACTGCTCCGGTTGCGGCAACTGCGTTGATATTTGCCCGTCAAAAGGTAAAGCCCTGGCCATGAAACCCCTCGATAGCCAGCGTCATATGGTCCCGGTGTGGGATCACGCGCTGGCCCTGGCACCGAAAGAGAATCCGTTCAGCAAAGCCACGGTCAAAGGCTGCCAGTTCGAACCCCCGTTACTGGAGTTTTCCGGTGCCTGCGCCGGGTGCGGCGAAACCCCTTATGCACGCTTGATTACCCAGCTTTTTGGCGATCGCATGATGATCGCCAACGCCACGGGCTGTTCCTCTATCTGGGGGGCCAGCGCGCCGTCCATTCCGTGGACCACTAACCATAAAGGCCAGGGACCGGCCTGGGCGAATTCGCTGTTTGAAGATAACGCCGAGTTTGGTCTGGGGATGATGTTGGGCGGCCGCGCCATTCGTGAACAACTGGCGAGCGATGCGGCAAGTGTGCTGGAGAGACCATTGCATCCGGATTTACAACAGGCCCTGCGTGACTGGCTGGAACATAAAGATCTCGGCGAAGGTACCCGCGCGCGGGCGGAAAAATTGAGCGCGCTACTGGAGGCGGAGAAGGGTGACGATGACCTGCTTAATCGCCTGTATCAAAACCAGGATTACTTCACTAAGCGCTCTCAGTGGATTTTTGGCGGCGATGGCTGGGCTTATGATATTGGTTTTGGCGGCCTCGATCATGTGCTGGCTTCCGGCGAGGACGTGAATATTCTGGTATTTGATACCGAGGTCTATTCCAATACCGGCGGGCAGTCGTCGAAATCCACGCCAGTGGCCGCCATCGCCAAGTTTGCCGCTGAAGGCAAACGGACCCGTAAAAAGGATTTGGGGATGATGGCCGTCAGTTACGGCAATGTGTATGTCGCCCAGGTGGCGATGGGGGCCGACAAAGCCCAGACGTTGCGGGCCATTGCCGAAGCCGAAGCCTGGCCAGGGCCGTCGCTGGTTATTGCCTACGCGGCCTGTATTAACCACGGGTTGAAAGCCGGGATGGGGCGCAGTATCAGCGAGGCGAAACGCGCGGTGGAGGCCGGTTACTGGCACCTCTGGCGCTACAACCCGCAGTTGCTGGCTAAAGGGAAGAACCCGTTTATTCTCGATTCGGAAGAGCCGGAGGAGAGTTTCCGTGACTTCCTGATGGGGGAAGTGCGTTATGCCTCGCTGGGCCGAACCTCGCCGGAGGTGGCAGACAGTCTGTTTGCCCAGACTGAGCAGGATGCGAAAGACCGCTACGCCCAGTACAGGCGTCTGGCTGGAGAGTAAAGGCAACAAGCCCGGTATCTACCGGGCAGAAACAAAGCAGGCCGGAGTGACAGTGGTACACTCCGGCCTTTCTATTTGCGTCCGGCATTAACGGGTGACATGCACCTGCGGCGTGGCGTTGCTAATAAACCGCCCGCCGGATGCGCGCTCAAGCTGGGCCGCCAGTTGCAGCAGCAGCCCGTCGTTACCCTGGCGCGTCTGGAAATGCATCCCGAGCGGCAGCCCGGATTGTTGCCAGGCCAGTGGCAACGAGATGCCCGGCGTGCCGGTTAAACTGGCGAGCGGCGTGTAGGAGAAGATATCCCACAGCGAATAGAACCAGTCCATTACGTCCGGGTTATCGCTGAGTGTCAGGTACTTTTTCTCACCGAGCAACGGCGTCGGTTTGGAAAATGTCGGCGTCAGGATCAGATCCCATTCCTGAAAAAACGCTCCCAGTTTGCGGGATATCTGGTTAAACGCATCTTGCATTTTCCAGCGCTCGCTGTAGGACATATTTATCCCTTTTTGCCAGATGCGAATATTCATCGGCTCGACCTTATCTTCCGGCGGGGCGCTGAGATTGTTTTTCTCCAGCAGACGCTGAATAAATTGTGCGAAGTTGCTGATATAGCAGGCAGTTTGCGCGGCAAACGCTTCTTCGAAGGGAATGTCCGGCGTCACCCATTCCACCTGATGTCCCAGCTCCTCAAGCAGGCGCGTCGTTTTCTCCAGCTCAGCGACAAAATGCGGCGTTGAACGGTAATTCCCCCATTCGTGGGACACAGCAATGCGCAGCGGTGCCGGATCGCGGGTGATCATCTCACTACAGGGCTGCGAGGGTTGCCAGTAAGGCATAAACTCGCCCGGCGCGCCGCCTCTGCAGCTATCCACAAAGCGAGCCGTGTCACGCACGCTACGACTCACACAGCCTTGTGTTGAGACATAACCCGTGATATCCGATAGCGCCGGGCCAATGGAGAATACCCCCCGGCTACTTTTCAGTCCGATAAGCCCATTGGACCCCGCCGGAATGCGGATAGAGCCGCCGCCGTCGGTGGCGTGGGCGAGGGGAATAATTCCGGCAGCCACCGACGCGCAGGCGCCGGCGGAGGAGCCAAAGGTCGTGTATTGCGGGTTCCACGGGCTGCGCGTCACGTAAATAGCCGGGTTTTCCGCCGAGCCGCAAACGCCAAACTCCGGCGTGGCGCTGCGGCCGATAATATTAAGCCCGGCATGGCGGATTTGCGTGGTCAAAAAGGCGTCTTCGGTCGGACGATTACCGCGCAAAAAGGCGGAACCTTGCTCCTGCAAACGCCCTTTGACCCCCGGTCCTAAATCTTTCATCAGGAAGGGGACACCCTTGAATGGCCCCGCAAGACAAGTACCGTTGGTTTCTGGTTGGTCGATGGCGTCATCAAACAGCTCAACGACGGCGCTGATTTGTGGGTTAATCTTCTGCGTCGCGGCCTGTGCCTGTAGCGCCAGCTCACGGGCGCTGACGTCGCCGCGCGCGACCAGTTCTGCCAGCGCGGTGGCGTCGCAGGCCGCCCACTCATCCCAACGTAGTACGGTTTTCATTGTGATTTCTCCTTCGCAAACTGGATCTTGCCCTGCGGCGCTTTCACCCGGCGAGGGACGCTGTGAGGGACGCGTTCTTTAAGCATCAGTGTCGCTATGAGGCAGAGGATATTAGCGGCGATAAGGTAGTAGCCCGGGGAAACCGGGTCACCGGTCCATTTAATCAGCCACGAGAAGACAATTTGTGCTGTACCGCCAAACAGCGTGATACCGAAGGCAAACGCGATGGAAAAACCGGTTGAGCGGATATAGCGCGGAAAGTTTTCGCACAGCACCACCAACACGCCGGATCCGCTGATACATTGCAGTGCGGCAAAGAGGGTGATGATGGCAAAGAAAACGCCTTCACTACGCCAGGCGTTGATCATCTCAAGACCCGGTAGCAGCAGGAGCAGCAGAAGCAGGCGTGGCGCAATAATGGTTATCTTGCGCCCGAAGCGATCCGCCATCCAGCCGCCAACCAGGGAAAATATCACCACGCACACGCCGATAAGAATGGTCGACGCCATCGCCGTACTTGGCGCGAAGGCCAGCTCTTTTAAGGCATAAGTGGTCATGTAATTGAGAAAATATTGCGTGATGGTACTGCCTGAAAGAATAAAAATACCCACCAGAATCAGGCCGCGGTAGTTGCGCATCACTTCACCGAGCAGACTACCGGTGGACTTACTGGCAGCACTGTTCTCAGCGGTGAAGGTCTCGTTAAGGTTACGGCGCAGATAGATGGCAATGGGCAGGATGAGCAGTCCAAACGCGAAAGGCACGCGCCAGCCCCAGGCAGAGAGTTGCTCAGGCGTAAGGATGAGTGTCAGGGTATAACCAATCAAGCCAGCGCTGATGCCCGCCAGCCCCTGCGCGACAATTTGCCAGCTGGTATAGAACGCTCTTTTTCCTTCTGGCGCAGCTTCCATAATAAACGTTGTCGCAGGGCCTGCTTCGCCGCCCCAGGCCAGCCCTTGTAGCATACGGACAAGCACAAGAATGACTGGAGCTGCCATACCAATGGTTTCATAGCCAGGCAGGAAGACCAGCCCGCCGGTGCCGATGGTCATAAAGACCATAGTGAGTAGCATTGCCGGTTTACGTCCCACGCGGTCGGCATAGCTGCCAATAAATATGGCGCCAAGTGGGCGGACAATAAAGCCGATACCAAAAACAGAGACCGACAATAAAAGGCTGGTAAAGGGGTTATCTGAGGGGAAGAAAATATTACCGATCATGACGGCAAAGGTGGCATAAGCACTGAAATCGAAAAACTCAACCGCAGCGCCAAGCACAACAGCAACCACTTCTTTACGCGATGCTTTGGGTTTTGAAGCGCTATGACTTATTTCGTTTGTCATCGTATGACCTTCCTCAATATGTTCAGGCGAAATGAAAGGTGAAAAGACATAGCAGACATATAACAGGGCGTAGATCCGCCCACTATCACAATTAGGCGAGGTCAGTGTTCAAAAAATGTATGCACTGACAATAAGGCGAGTGAATAAGAAAATAATATGAATAAATTTAACCTGTTGTTTATATTGGCTATTAATATCGGCATTCGCGTCTGTGTTTTGAGTCAGTAAATAACTTCATTGGCGAGCGCACTTAAAATGTGCTTTGTCAGCTAAATACACGTCAAAATAAAGCGATGGTCATTGACAGGTCATGCCGCATAGCGCGCCCGTTGCGGGATGTTGGCTTTAAAAAAGGGGGGAGTGATTGCACAGAAATGGCGCTCGTTGCTTATAAAGAGTGCAATAGCGCCGTCATCGTAGCGTCGTTTGCCAATATTTCACTGACGTAATAAGGTCGCTGCAATGGTTTCATCCAGCGGGAGAGACAATGCAATTACGGGCGCTGAAATATTTTAGTCAGGTCGCAAAGTCTGCTTCTTTTCGTGAAGCTGCGGATAAGTTATTTGTTGCACCAGGGGCCGTGACGCGGCAAATCGATATTCTTGAGCATTATTATGGCGCCCAATTGATTGAACGGGGCCCACGCGGCATTAAACTGACGCGTGAAGGGGAGCTTCTGGCGCAGGCGGTGGAGGCCACGTTACGGGAGCTGGAGTCAGTGAAAGCGCGTATTACCTCAAGGCGCAGCGTGGTGTCCGGTACGGTAAAAATCTGTGCCGCCGAGAGCCTGGTGGCGCTGTTTATCGCCCCCGTCATTGAGGCGTTTGGTCAGCATAACCCGGAGGTGTCGTTCGAAATTGACACCGGCAGCGCGCCCTATATCGCCGAACAGCTTATTAGCGGGCACGCTGATGTCGCGCTGGCCTTTTATACCCCTGTCAGTGCGGAGATTCAGGTGACCCATTGTTGTCATCTGGAACACAAGGTACTGATGGCCGCCCATCATCCGCTGGCGACGAAGTCGCGGCTGACCCTGAAAGAGATTGCCGCCCACCCGATAGCCATTCCCCCTGCCAACTACGCCGTACGCCAGTTACTGGAATCCGCAGCCAGACGCGAAGCCGTCCATTTTGATATGCGGTTTATTACCAGCTCAATGGAGGTACAAAAGACGCTGGCACTGCAGGGTAAGACGCTGCTCATTTTGCCCCAGCTACATCATCAGGAGCAGAACGGGCAGGCGATGTTTGTGGCGGTGCCGCTGGCCGACCCGCTGATGGGAAAGGTGAAGGTCGATCTCTGTTTACCCCGTCAACGGACGTTATCCATGGCGACCCGTCTGTTCCATGATATGTTGTCGCAGCGTATTGATGGTCAGAATGTTCTGGTCAACACAACGGCATAAAGCAATCAGGATCTTTTCCCCGCCGCATAAGGAATGACGCCATGACAACGGTCCCGCGCTATCACCTGCAGACAATACCTGCGCCGCAAACCTACCCGGATATTGCTTATCCCGTCCTTTCGGACGACACCATGAAACGACGGTTGCGTAATGTCCTGCAGTCGATGCAGGAACGTGGTTTTACGCATCTGGTTATCTATGCCGACAAAGAGCATGGCGCCAATTTTGAGTATCTTGCCGGGTTTATTCCCCGTTTTGAGGAAGCACTGCTGGTAGTGAATGCCGCAGGCGCGCTGAGCTACATCATGGGCAATGAGAACCTTAAGCTGGTGCCTTTTGCGCGTAACGGCGGTAAATGCCTGCATACGCCGCTGTTTTCCTTACCCAACCAGCCAATGGAAGGTGACGCGCAGCTGGCCGGGTTGCTCGCCTCGTGCGGCATCGATGAAGCGAGCTGTGTGGGTGTCGTGGGCTGGAAATTATTCACCGGTCATACCGCGCTGTTTGATGTACCGGCGTTTATTCTTGATGCGGTGTTCAGCGCGGCAGGCGGGCGGGAAAATGTGCACAATGCCACGGGACTGTTTATCTCGCCGGAATACGGCGTACGGCGGCTGAATAGCGCCTGCGAAATTGCTTTTTATGAATACGGCGCCAACCTCGCCTCCACCCAGCTGCTTACCGCGCTCAATGCCATCGAGCCAGGGCGGCGTGAAAAAGAGATTGGTCAGCATCTGGCGGGGTGGGGACAGCCGAACAATGTGGTGATGATTTCCGCTACGGGCGAGCGCTTTGCCCGTGCCTGTCTCTACCCAACGGATAAGGTCATCGCTCGCGGCGATAAATTTTCCCTCACCGTCGGTTACAAAGGCGGGTTAACCAGCCGTTCGGCATACGTTGTCGCCAGTGAAAATGAGCTGGCGGAGCCGGTTGCAGACTACCTGACCCGCGTGGCCATTCCCTACTATCACACCGTGGTCCAGTGGCTTGAATTTATCCGCCCGGGCGTGACGGGCGCGGAGGTCTACCGTCTGGTGGAGTCGGTGTTACCTAAAGATCGCTGGCACTGGCATCTCAATCCTGGCCATCTGGTTGCCGATGAAGAGTGGTTAAGTTCGCCCATTTACCCTGCTTCTGCGGTGCGTCTGGAAAGCGGCATGCTGCTGCAAATCGATATTATTCCCTCGGTGCCGGGTTATGGCGGTTGTAGCATTGAAGATACCGTTGGCCTGGCCGATGAGCGGCTTCGCGATGAGCTGGCGCAGGATTATCCGCAGGTGTGGGCGCGTATGCAGGCGCGTCGCGACTATGTCACCGACGTATTGAAAATAGATTTGCCTGTCGAGGTCATTTTATTGTCCAACACCGTAGGGTATCTGCGTCCTTTTTTACTGGATAAAAATAAGGCCGTAGTGAAGGTATAACAAGCGAAGGTTCTGAGCGGGCAGACCGACGCACAGGCCTGCCCGTAACCGCTACACCAGGCCGGTAGACTTGAGGACCGCATGCAGGTGCTCTTTGTCTTCACCTGTCAGTGGGCGCAGAGGAAAAGGCAAACAGGAGGGGCCGACCACGCCCAGAATCTCCGCCGCTGCCGCCATCACCCGCAGGCTGCGGTGAATACGAAACAGCTGCCACAGCGGTTCCAGTTGGTCGGACAGTTCGCCTGCAAGGCGATGATTCCCCGCCTGCGCGGCGCGGGTGAGAGCCAGGCTTACCTGTGGGAACAGCCCGCCAATCACTGAATACCAGACATCGCATCCGGCCGCAAAGCCGGTTGCAGCCTGCCAGTCGCCGCTGATCCCAATGGTGACGGACGCGGGGATGCGTGCGCGCAAATCATCAATGCGCTCTTTGCCTTTCGTCGGATCGGTTGAGACCGCAGAAAGCTTGATTGAACAGACGGCGGGAAGCGCAGCAATCTCAACGAGTAAGTCATCCGTAAAGGCAAAACCGGTGGTCGCCGGATTATCGTAGAGACACAGCGGCACGGAAAGGTGACGGGTAACGGTGTCGTAGAGTGTATAAACTTCTTCCGCATTAAGCCGTTGATAGGAGACCGGGGCCATCATAACGGCCTTCACCCCGGCGCGCTGTGCGTCCTCCGCAATTGCCAGCACATCATCCAGGCGGATCGCGCCGATACTCACCAGCACCGGAATCCCTTCGGCATGTTGCACGGCCAGTTCTGTCACGCGGCGACGCTCATCGCGCGTAAGGTAGGCGTAGCTGCCTGTCGAACCCACTGCGCCGATGGAGTCCACGCCCGCCGCGACAAGATTAGTAATCAGATGAACAAACGCGGCTTCATCCACGTTGTTGTTGGTGATAGGGGTGAGTGGAAAGGCACTCAGACCTCTTAGCATACCGCTTCTCCTGCTGTGAAAGAGGACCTTATGCCGGGGCATAGAGGCCCGATAAACCTGTTAACGTGCAAACCTACGCGATCCTGCCACGCAAATAATGACCCCCATAGTGACCAGGATCATCATGATGCTGACGGACTCTTGCAAAAAAGTCGCCGCCAGCGCCAGTGCAAAAAAGGGTTGCAGAAGCTGTAGCTGGCCGACAGCGGCGATGCCGCCCTGCGCCAGCCCTTTATACCAGAACACAAAACCAATCAGCATGCTGAACAATGAGACATAACCCAATGAAAACCAAGCGGGCTCGCTGATCCCTGAAAAACTGGCCGGCCGGGTTAACACTGCAACGGTTAACATTAACGGCAGCGCAATGATCAGCGCCCAACTGATCACCTGCCAGCCGCCAAGTACCCGCGTTAAGCGGGCACCTTCAGCATAGCCCAGGCCGCAGACAACCACCGCTGCCAGCATCAGTAAATCGCCCAAGGCCGAAACGGCAATGTCCTGGCTTAAGGCAAATCCGGTCACCAGTAAACTGCCCAGACCTGAAAAAATCCAGAAAGCCGGGCGTGGCCTTTCACCGCCGCGCAGGACACCGAAAATGGCGGTAGCGAGCGGCAACAGACCGAGAAATACGATGGAGTGCGCCGACGTCACATGTTGCAGGGCAAAGGCGGTAAGCAGAGGAAAGCCAATCACCACGCCGAGGGCGACCACTATCAGGGAGAGCACCTGAGCGCCGTTCGGGCGTTTTCCGCGCAGAGTGATGACTAACAGTAGTGCCAGCAGACCGGCAATGGAGGCGCGGGCGACGGTGAGAAACAGAGGATCGAAATCCAGTACCGCGGCGCGGGTGGCCGGAAGCGAACCGCTAAAAATGATCATACCGACAAAGCCATTTATCCAGCCGCTCAGGGGCGGGTTGTTTTGCTTTTCTTGCACAGTGCACCTCAATGTATGGTTATTGTTATCTGAACCTGTTTGACAGAACGGAGCATACGACTGAGAATTCATGACAATCAAATTATTGTCATGGATACAATGATGAAAGCGCGCTACAAAAGCCTTGTTGATGAGTTTGCGAATGCCATCAAATCCGGAGAACTGGTTGCCGGGACGCGGTTACCGACCCATCGCGTTTTATCGGCGCAGCACCATATTTCGCTGGTCACGGCGACCCGCGTGTATGCGGAACTGGAGGCAATGGGGCTGGTCAGCGGCGAGACGGGACGCGGAACGTTCGTCAGAGAGATCATGCTGCCGCGCGGGCAGGGGATCGATCGTCACGCGATCGCCTCCGATGTGATTGATCTGAGCTTTAACTATCCGGCGCTGCCTGAACAGGCGGAATTGCTGAGAACCGCGCTGCGCCAGCTTTCGGTCAGCGGTGACATTGAATCGTTACTGCGTTATCAGCCACACGGCGGCAAAGCCAGCGAACGGAGCGTGTTTGCCGATTACCTGAGACCGTTCGGGGTAAAAACGGCCCCTGAGAATCTGATGATTGTCAACGGGACGCAACACGGACTGACGGTCGCGGTGATGGGCTTGCTCCAGCCCGGCGATGTGGTCGCGGTTGACGCGCTGACATACCCGGGATTTAAGGTGCTGGCCGAACAATTTCATCTGGAACTGGCGGCGGTACCGGCCTGCGGCGAAGCGATGGATCTTGAGGCACTGCGCAAGCTTTGCAAAAAGCGCCGGGTGAAAGCCATCTACACGATGCCCACACTGCATAATCCCCTGGGATGGGTGGCAAATGATGCGTTTCGTCGCGAAATGGCCGCGATTGCCAGCGAACACGATCTGCTGATTATCGAAGATGCGACCTACGTCTGGCTGGTAGATAACCCGCCGCTGCCCATCCACCATTATGCGCCGGAACGGACACTGTATCTTGCGGGCTTTTCAAAAAACGTGGCCTCCGGGCTACGTGTGGGGATGGTTGTTGCGCCGGCGGAGAAAAAGCAGCATATTGAACGCGCTATCAGGGCAACCACATGGAATACACCCGCCCTGATGACGGCGATTGTCTGCGGATGGGTGCTGGATGGCACCGTGGCGCGGCTTGAGCGGTTGAAAAGGGAAGATGCCCGCTATCGCCAGTCCGTTGTTCGCGAGTATCTGGCGCCGCTGCGTTGCGTAAGTCATCCCTCATCGTACTTTGTCTGGCTGCCGTTACAGGAAGAGGTGCGCGCGGATCGTGTGGTCAGCGCGTTACTTAAAGAGAACATTTCGCTGACCACCGCCGAGCCTTTCAGCACGTCCATTCACACACCGCACGCGCTGCGTATGGCCATTGGTTCGGTGGACATCGACACCCTGAAAAGTGCTGCACGCAAAGTCAGAGAAACCATCGAGTATTTCAACGCCCGGTAGCGTCTGACTTTTCGCTATGGCTTAGCGGAAAAAGCGAGCAGGGGTTTGCGTGTCCTGCCCGACGTTTTATAGAACGCGATGGCCTCTTGCCAGTGCGCCAGCGGGAAAACGCTGGCGTCATTGATCCGGCTTTGGCGCAGTAACGTCCAGATCTCAGCAAACAGACTCTGCCACTGCGGCGCAGAGACAGCATCCAGAGCGTTACGAATATGGAACCACTGGGTCGATGGATGGTGGGGAAGAATGCGATAAGGCTGACCGGAAAGCAGGCCATAGCTGACAAACAGCGCTGTTTTGCGCATGGATGAGAGCAGTAAGTCCGCAAGTTTGCCGCCGGTGGCGTCATACACAATATCTGTCGTTTGTGCCAGGGCCTCGATTTCCGCGCAGCGCGTCTCCTCAAGCGGCTGAATGCCGCATTCTGCCAGCTTTTGCCGATGAACGGGCGAACGATGAACGCCCGTTACGCTCAGCGCACCGCGTTTGAGCGCCCACTGGCCGAGAAGGATGGCGCAATCAGACCCGGCGGCGGTAATCAGTACATGTTTTCCCGCAGGCGGGTAGAGATTAAGCATTAACAGCGCGGCGAGCGGGTTGATGTACGCCCTGGCGGCCTGCACATCGCTGATATCGTCCGGTACCGGTACGGTAAACGCCAGCGGGCTATCAACCAGACGTTGCCAGGTGCCCTGTCCGCGTAGCGGCAACACCCGTTTTCCCAGCAGATGGGCGGCCTGCGCTGGCGCCTGAATTACGGTGCCCACACCTTCATAACCGGCAATGGCGGGCAGGGTGATCCGGTGGCGATAGGCGCCGGTGATGGGGATCAGATCGGAGGCATTAACCGGGGACAGCGTCATCGCGACCCGAACCCTTTCAACTGCCAGTTCCTCAGCCTTTAACGTTTGCAGCGACAGCACCGCGTCTGGCGCCCCAAAGGCGCGGTAGATAAGCGCCAGGTTATTGCTCATCTGTTTTCTTCGCGGATGATCAATTTGCCGCGCACCAGCAGCATAAAGGTCTTCACCATCAGTATCCCGATCACCAGATTACAGGCGATAAACAGCGGGAAGGCGATCCAGTACAGTGCGCCATCGGGAGAACCGTGCCCCAGTTTCAGGGTCGTGGTCGCCAGCGACGCCACGCCGAACGAGAAGCTCCAGAAAGAGGGATTAAACGGTTGCGCGCTGTACCAGGGAATCAGGCGGATCATAAACAGCGTTTGCAACAGGCCGTAGCCAAAGAGCAGTTTGGCAAAGACATCCGCCTGGCCACCGTTCAGCATCAGCCAGGCGCTGCAGGCAACGAACGCCGGAGCCATCTGAATACCGAGCGAGGTGCGGACCGCAGGCGACATCTCTTCCAGATTACGCATTCGACTCAGAATGGCCGGTTCGAGACTCAGCCAGGAAAAAACACCGGCACCTAAAAAGAGCAGGCCGACATCGTTAAAGTCGAACGCGCCGCAGGCCATGGCGCTGATAAAATTGTTCGCCACCGTGGGCAGATAGAGGCCCGGCGTGGTGGCCTCTTTAGGGTGTGTGCCGCGCCATAATCCGGCGGTTTGCCAGGCGGAATAGGTCAACTGGGCGGTGACAGCAATCAAAAAGAGCAGCAGGGCAAGGGTATGACACCAGGGCGTCAGGCCAATAGCGACCAGCATACTCGTGGCGGGCGCAAGGCTGACAAAACTGCTTTTTAGCGGATGCCCAATCTCTTCACGCAGGGTACTTGCGTGCCGAATCAGACGGGTAATGAACGCAAACATCAATAGCGCCCAGATAAGGATAGCTAAAATGACCAGCACATCGGCAGGTAACGTGGTGACAGGCCAGATAGTGGCAGCAAATCGCCAGGAGAAACCCAGGCCAATAATGCCCAGTACCATGCCAAAATAACCGGCGGGAAGGTTAATACGTGTTTTGTTCATTTGATTTTCTTGTATCGTCTTGCGAAGCAGGAAGTGTATAGAGTTGCAGGCAGGGCGTAAACGGCAGCAAAAAGCGGGTGGGCTAAAAATGAGCAGGCGCGCGGCCTGCTCAGGAATGACTGTTTAAAGTGACAATGTCACATGTCGCTACGGACGTCTGAACAGGACGATAGAGCGCCCTTCCAGTTCAAAATCCATCTCTTTGGTGATCACCAACCCCTGTCTGTCATTGTCTGCGGTAGAAATCTCCAGCACCCAGCCCCCTTCGCCAAACTGCGGAATGCGAAACGGCACGTTGCCTTCAAACGGATTAAACAGCATCAGGACATCGTGCCAGATACCCTGTTCAGTTTGCAGGTCCGGACGCCCAATATAGACGCCGAGCGTCGAACCCTCATCCCATTGTTCGGGTTGTTGAAAGCCGCCCCCGGCATTAAACCACTCGATCACCATGCCATCGCGCCAGTTTTCACGGCGCAGGAGCGGCTGGTCGGCGCGCAGTTTGATAACGTGGCGGGTAAACTCACGCAGTGTACTGGCCGTTTCCGGCAGGTTATCCCAGTGCACCCATGAGATTTCACTGTCCTGACAGTAGCCGTTATTGTTCCCCAACTGGCTGCGGCCAAATTCGTCCCCCGCAAGCAGCATGGGCGTGCCATGAGAAAAGAACAACGTGGCAAGGAAGTTGCGTTTTTGCCGCTCGCGCACGGCGTTAATGCCTTCATCCTCAGTAGGACCTTCCGCGCCATAGTTGCAGGAGCGGTTATCGTTGTGGCCATCGTTGTTGTCTTCGCCGTTGGCTTCATTGTGCTTGTCGTTGTACGACACGAGATCGTTCAGGGTGAAACCGTCATGGGCAGTGATAAAGTTGACGCTGGCCCACGGGCGACGTCCGCGCAGATCGTAGAGGTCGCCGGAGCCCAGCAGCCGGGCGGCAAAATCGCTGGAGACATTATCGCCATGCCAGTATTCACGCACCGTATCGCGATATTTATCATTCCATTCGGCCCAGCCAGGCGGGAACCCCCCCACCTGATAGCCGCCCGGACCGATATCCCAGGGTTCGCCAATCAATTTCAGTCGTGATAGCAAAGGGTCCTGCATCATGGCGTCAAAAAAGCCGCCGCGCTGGTCGAAGCCTTCCGGTTCACGCCCCAGAATGGTCCCCAGGTCAAAGCGAAAGCCGTCGATATGCATCGACTCTGCCCAGTAACGCAGCGAATCCATCACCATTTGTAGCACCCGCGGATGCGAGGTGTTCACCGTATTACCCGTACCGGTGTCGTTAATGTAATAGCGATGCTGCTCAGGCAAGGTACGGTAGTAAGAGAAATTATCGATCCCCTTAAACGAGAGCGTTGGGCCAAGTTCGTTGCCTTCCGCCGTGTGGTTGTAGACCACATCCAGGATCACTTCGATACCGGCATCGTGAAAGGCGCGTACCATATCGCGCACCCCCTGAATGCCTTTAGGCCCGTAATAACGCGAAGCCGGGGCAAAGAAGCCCAGCGTGTTATAGCCCCAGAAGTTTTTCAGCCCTTTATCCAGCAAATGTTGATCATCCGGAAACCAGTGGACAGGCAGGAGTTCAACCGAGGTGATGCCGAGATTTTTGATGTAATCCACCGTCGCTTTATGGCCCATGCCTTCAAAGGTGCCGCGTAATTCCTGCGGCAGCGCGGAATTGAGCTGGGTAAAGCCTTTCACGTGAGTTTCGTAGATGACCGCCCCGGACCAGGGAATGATCGGGCGATGTTGGTCCTGCCAGTCAAATTCATTCGGGTCGATTACCCGGCATTTGGGCATATAAGGACCACTGTCGCGGGTATCAAATGTCAGATCTTTGTCTTCATGTAACAGATCGTAGGCGAAGTGCGATTCATTCCACTCCACATTGCCAACCAGTTCGCGGGCATACGGGTCAACCAGCAGTTTATGCGGGTTAAAACGGTGACCATTTTCCGGGTCATAAGGGCCATGGACGCGAAAACCATACAGCGCGCCGGGTTTCAGCCCGGGGACATAGCCATGCCAGATTTCATGCGTGTACTCTGGCAGGTCGAGTCTTGCGATTTCCTGTTTGCCGTCGGGGGCATAGAGACACAGCTCAACGCGCTGCGCGTGTGCGGAAAAGAGCGCAAAGTTGACACCCTCACCATCGTAATTAGCACCGAGTTGATGATAATTTCCTGCCGTAATAGTAAATGACTTTCCGTCTGACATTTTTTCCTTCTCCCGCTAATGACGATTTTTGCCATAAATACAAAAGGTTAAAATGAACTATATAAAACACGTACGGGCAGACTGCAATCACCTGACGCCAGGTCGATGCCCTTGTTCAGGTTTTCTTCTTTTCCGGTAAAGAGATCCCGATAACGCCGCCCGGCAAGGGTATCCGTCAGCATGACTGAGGTATCTTGCAGGCCTGGCGGGTAGAGCCAGTCGGGATGTGCCGCCAGCGCAGCGAAAACCAGACGCGGTACGATAACAATCAGCGCCTCGTCGCCACAGGTACGGGCAAAGGCGATAACGTTTTTCGCCTGCGAACCTGAGGCGGAAAGCGGCAGATAATCGCCTGTGCGAAATAGCCGCGGTTTTTGCTGGCGAAAACGGGCAAGGCGGGCGATAACCTGCTGTTTCGTTCTGCCGCTAAACCAGGCATCCTGGTCGGTGTTGAGCGGTTTTTCCTCGTCGTCGAGCGCGCTGGCAAGCGCAAAGAAATCAGGTTCGAGGCGATTATCCGGATCCACAAGGCTAAAATTGAACGCTTCGCTCCCCTGGTAGATATCCGGTACGCCGGGTGCAGTAAGCTTAATTATTGCCTGTGTCAGGCTGTTCACCAGTCCAGCGCGAATAAAAGGCTGCAGGGCGCGGTGAAAATCGACCAGAAACGGCTGGTTATCCGCTGAGAGCAGATGCGTGACATAACCCAGAACCGCCTGTTCGTAGGCGTCATTGTTGTCATCCCAGCTCGTGCGTAATTTCTCCTCGCGCAGCGCTTTTTCAACATACGGAAGAAAACGGTCTTCGAGGGCTTTAAGGCCTGTGTGATCATCCGGGCGCAATGTGACGGGCCACGCACCCGCCAGCGCCTGATAGATCATCCATTTGCTGCCGGAGCGCGGCGCGGCGCCGTCATCAATCAGCACGACTTTGGATTTATTCATCTCGCGCCAGCGAACTACGCACTGCGCCCACTCTTCGGGCGCTTCGGTAAGGGTATACAGCCGCGCGCGGGTATCTTCCCCCCGTTTGGTGTCGTGGGTGGAGGTGGTCGACAGGGCATCCGGCTGCCGCTCGCGGCGGGTTTGCATCTCTTTATGGAAAGCGGACAACGCATAAGGTCGTGGTAACGGCTCCGATCCCACTTCATTGAGCGCCAGCGCCATGTGCTGACGGAAAAAGAGGGTATCTTCCACGGATTTCGCCATTAGCGGCCCGGTCAGCTGCTGAAAGCGCGTGCGAAAGACGAGTACATTATCGGCGGTGCTGTTCTCCAGCTCGCCAGTGAGGATCCGTTGCAGGAAATCCAGCGCCTCAGGATCTGGCAAGATGCCGGGCGCCTTCACGGAATCGACGACGTTTTGTAGCAGAGCATCGTCTGCCGGGGTCAGCCCTTCGTCGGTGCCATAGGTACGGTAAATGGGGAAGGCGACCAGCAGTTCTCGCAGGGCCGTACTCATGGCGGTTTCATCCAGTGCCGCATCTTCCGCCGTGGCAATGTCCAGGCTTAACCTGAGGAGGGTGTTAAATTCGCCTTCAAAATTGCGCCCTGACATCAATAGTTTGGCGGCCCGCAGTTCGTTCGCCATATCAACCGTTCTGCCCAGTATCTCTTCATAGGCCTGGCTGAGCGTCGCCATGTTGTCGCCATCGACCAGCGCGTCGGATAAAGCGGCGATAAATTCATAACCGGTGGTCCCGGAGACGGGCCACTCTGGCGGAAGCTGTTCGCCGTCAGCAAGGATTTTCTCCACGGTGATGTAGCAGTCCGGCCCGGCCTGTTGGCGTAAACGCTCAAGGTAGCCTTTCGGGTCCGCCAGCCCGTCGATGTGGTCGATGCGCAGCCCGTCAACGACGCCGCTGTGCACCAGTTCGAGAATCAGCCGGTGCGTATCATCAAAGACGGTTTTATCTTCAACCCGCACGCCCACCAGACCGGTTATCTCAAAAAAGCGGCGATACGAGAGAGAATGAGGTGCGTCACGCCAGCAGGTGAGCCGCCAGGGTTGACGCTGATGCAACGCGCTGATGGCTGATTTATCCGTCAGATTCAGGATCGCGTCGGGGTCGTCTTGCCAGCTTTCCGGCGTCAATGGATAAAAACTGTCGTAATAGGCAAAGGCGGGATGTCCGGTTTCCGGGTCCGGTTGTACGTGGATCTCGTCACGCTCCAGCACATTTTCAAAGGTATCGCCCAGAAACGGCAGCGTGAGCGGACGCGTCCAGTCAATATCGAAATGGTGGGCGTAACGGCTTCGTGGGCCGTGTTCAATGACATCGCGCCACCAGCGGTTTTCCAGTGAAGCCGCCATATGGTTCGGCACAATGTCGAGAATCAGCCCCAGCCCCGACTCTTTGAGCGCTTTTACCATCCGATCGAACCCCTTGCGCCCACCAATGGCCGGGTCAATTTCATTAGCGTCTGTCACGTCATAACCGTGAGTTGATCCGGTGGTGGCAGTAAAAACAGGCGACGCATACAGGTGACTAATGCCCAGTCGTTTAAGGTAGGGCACCAGTGCCGCGGCACGGTCAAAGGTCATGCCGTTACGAAACTGAATACGGTACGTTGCCGTTGGAATGGTCATTGCGCATCTCCTGACGCGAGGCGAACCACAATCGAATGTGGCGGCAGTTCGTTTGTGATAGTGGGACGGGCAAACAGTGTGTTGCCGGGAAAGTCAGGTACAGGCCTGGCGTGCTCGCCGAGATTGAGCGCCATCGATAACGTGCCGTCAGGGAATGTCCAGCGTACGGCGAGGAAGCCGGGCGCGGTATCCACGACCCTACCGTTTTGCCCTGAAGCCTGGGCCAACAATGGCACAATGTACTGCTGACGCAGTGCCAGTAATTCACGCGTTAAGGCTAACCAGGCTTTACCTTCGGTGCTTTGCAGGGCCTGCCAGTTGAGCTTCGACAGGGTGAAGGTACGCTCGGCATTGGGATCGGGCACATCAACGCCGTCATACCCGGAGTGGCCGGCAAACTCTTTTGCCCGTCCTTCACGCACGGCGCGGGCGAGCTCGCCATGGAAATCAGTAAAGAACAGGAAAGGCCGCGTCTCGCCATACTCTTCACCCATAAATATCAGCGGAATATGCGGCGAGAGCAGCAGGGCAGCCAGCAGGAGTTGACTGCGTTCCGGTCCTGCGAGGCTAATCAACCGTTCACCTAATGCGCGGTTACCGACCTGATCGTGATTCTGGATAAAATCGACAAAGGCGGCTGGCGGCTGGCCCCGGCTGTCCACTCCGCGCGGTTCCCCACTGTGTGGGGAGACTTCGCCCTGATAAGCAAATCCTTCAGCGAGCGCACGGGCAACCCATTTTTCAGGGGCATCAGCGAAATCCTGGTAATATGCCTGCGTCTCCCCCGTCGCCAGCACGTGCACGGCATTGTGAAGATCATCGTTCCACTCGGCGGTAAAGAGAGAGGCTGAGCCGTCCTCGTCGCGTGGGTGCAGGTCGATAATGTTACGGCTGTCTTCAGTAGTGAGATGAATGGGGCGGTCGGTTATCTGTTGCCGAATGCGCCGGGCAATGTCTATGAGGATGTGTTTTTCGGATTTATCCTCAATCTGATCGATGGCATCGAAGCGTAATCCGTCAAGACGAAACTCGGTCAACCAGTAGAGCGGCGCTTGCGCAATAAAGCGACGGGCCGCGTCCACATCATAAGCAATACCCGCCCCCCAGGGCGTGGAACGGGAGCTATCGAAGAAGTCGGGTGACAGTAAAGAAAGATAATTACCTTCCGGGCCAAAGTGGTTGAGCACAATATCAAGGACCACTGAAAGCCCTAGCCCATGGGCGGTATCGACAAACGCGCGGAAATCGTCCGGTGTACCATAGGCAGAATGCGGTGCGTAGAGCAGTACGCCATCGTAGCCCCATCCCCGGTTGCCGCCAAACTGCGACAGGGGCATCACTTCTATTTGGGTAATCCCCAGTTCGGCAAGATAAGGCAGTTTCCTGATAGCGGACCGGAAGGTCCCCTCCGGCGTAAATGTCCCGATATGCAACTCATACACGACGGTCTCTTCCCACGGGCGCCCTTGCCACTGCGGGTGTTGCCAGCGGTACTGGGTGGGGTCGATGACCAGCGACGGGCCATTAACATCCGCTTTCTGTGCGCGAGAGGCCGGGTCGGGAATAGTCATACCATCGGCGAGAACATACTGATATTCCGTGCCGGGCGCGACGTTTTCTACGGTAAGTTCAAACCAGCCCTCGTCGCACGGACGCATGTCCAGATCTTTACCTGCAAGCCGTAAAGTGATGGTGGGCTGACCGGATGCCCAGACACGAAACCGGACGGCGCCGTTCCCGAGCCATTCGGCCCCCCAGCTTTTATGAAATGATGTTGACTCCATTCAATTACCTCGTTTAATGCAAAGCGATCAATGGCCGACAAAAAGTGCCTTAAGAACGCGACACCTCAAGGCATACGAAGCTGATCATAGACGATAATGGAAAAAGTGATGTGACAGTGTCACTTATACAGCATGCAGAATGAGCGCGATTCTGACGGGAAAGGGGTGAGTGAGTCTCGTTGTCTGAGCGACACGGCGGGGCGTTTACCGGTTGGGCGCCCCTGACTGCTTTATTAGCCTTTTTAGAGCGCAAAATCATGCGCTTTCAGTGATAGTTGCCTTATGGAGTTCGAGGGTAAAGTCGTGATAATCGCTCAGGCACCAGGTCCGGGTATATTCCACAGGCACGTCGTTATGGCTCCACCCTGTACGGGTGACCAACAAAAGCGGTGTTTGTTGCCGGACGCCCAGATAGTGTGCCAGCCTGTCGTCCGCCGCGACGGCGGCAAAACGCTGATTAGCGTGAAGTACCGGCATCCCTTTTTGCTCCAGGTAACGATAGAGCGAATCTGGTAGGTCGGTAATTTTCTCCAGCAGTTGTCCGGGTAACAGCGCCGTTTGGACGGAGATGGCAATGCCGTTAATTTTGCGCACCCGGGTCAGTTCGACCACCTCGTTCTGCTGTGTACTTAATTGCAGGATCTGACACTCCTGCGGCGAGGCGATCCGGCGCTGGTAGCCAACCAGTTCGCTTTGCGCCTGACCACCGCTGGCATCGGCCATCTCGCTAAAACTTTCCAGCAAGGGCAGCGACTGGCGCAGGTGAGGAGCGACAAACGTTCCCGCCCCCTGCTGGCGAATAAGTATTCCCTCTTCAAACAACTGCTGAAATGCCTTACGCACCGTCCCCCTGGCGATCGCCAACATTTCCCCGAGTTCGCGCTCCGGGGGAATGGCGTCACCAGGGCGCAGTTGCCCCTCTGCAATAGCGCGTTTAATGACATTGATCAGTTGCATATACAGCGGCAAGCCATCTGACGGATCGAGGGCAAAGACAGCGGGCATCACATCTCCGGAATGAATTTCTTTAGCGGTTTATTGTGTACCAATCCTTAACCATATTGCGCCACTTGTCATCCCGTTCACACCGCTTTGTACGATTATTAATGTGAAAGCGATCGTAAATTCAACATGCCTGGCTGGTTTTGAGGCATGTGATTTATTTAAGGTGAGTAATTGGTATATAAATGGTTCATTCATTGAAGGTGAAAATATGACAACCAAACGTTTACTGGACTGCTGTGCTTCCGACCTGGTACAGATGGACAAAGCGGCGTTGCTGTATGCAATTCGAGCCAGTGAAGGGCGCGTGTTGATCAGTGAAACGATCGCGATTACGCAGCCGCTGCTTAACAATGTCACCAATGCAGAGCTTGCGGCGTCACAGGGGGCGGATATTCTGCTTATCAATATGTTCGACAGCGAGCATCCACAGATTCAGGGCATGCCTGCGGATACCCAACCGGAAGAAGTGTTGCATCGCTTAGCACAACTGACCGGGCGAATCATCGGCGTAAACCTGGAGGCCGTCGACCCCAACTTTGCCCGTAACCATGAGGATATCTGGAAAATGAACCCGGGGCGCGCGGCCACGGCAGAAAATGCGCGAAAACTGGTAGAGATGGGAGCTAAAATCCTCGTACTGACCGGTAATCCCAACAATGGCGTGAGTAATAAGGCGCTGGGACTGGCGCTAAAAGAGATTCGCGATGCGATTGGCGATAGCGCGGTATTGATAACCGGTAAAATGCATGGCGCAGGCATTGTCCGGGAAAGCGGGAGCGCCATTATTAGCGAAGAAGATGTGAACGGGTTTGCCGAGCAAGGGGCAGATATTGTATTGATCCCGGCCCCCGGTACGGTGCCTGGCATGAGTCAGGAAAAGGTTGCGGCGCTTATTGATTGCGCGCATGCCAGCGGCGTTCTGGCGATGACGGCCATCGGAACGTCTCAGGAAGGGGCCGATATCAACACGATTCGCCAGATTGCCTTGATGAGTAAAATGGCCGGAGCCGATCTGCATCATATTGGCGATACGGGTTATATGGGCATGGCCCTGCCGGAAAATATTCTGGCCTATAGCGTCGCCATTCGCGGTGTCAGACATACCTATACGCGTATTGCGCGTTCGGTAAATCGCTAACCTGCAGGAGCCGGTATCCACCTGCAGCGAATACCGGTTTTATCGATTAAACGGCGGGAATGCTTTCCAGCGACGGGTAGATCGTCAGGCCGTGTTGCCTGCCGACGTCGATATCCATGTCCGCACCGCGGGATTCTCCGGCAATACGAAAGATGGCGTCACAGCGGGTTATTAACCGATGCGCGACAGGATAAAGCATCGCCTCGCAGATCTCGTCGTCATGCCTCGTGGAACCTGCTGCTTTTGCCAGCGGCAGGGCCAGCCATTCGCCAATCACCGGAATATGTCCACGTTGCCAGACCGCCAGCGCCGCCTCTTCAAGTCTGGCAAGGTTCTGTGCGATCAACTCAGCATTACCCTGAGTCCCGCTGCGATAAGGGCCGGCGATAAGAATGATTTGTCGGTTCATGTTGGCCTCACAATAATTTTTTGAGCGCGACATGGTAGAGCAGCATGATGGTCTTACCGTCGCAGATAAGGCCACTGTCAACCGCCGCAAGGGCATCATCGAGCGTCATTTCCATGACTTCGATATCTTCCCCTTCGGCTTCAATACCGCCGCCCTGGCTTATTTTGTCGCCTGACTGATACTCCGCCGTATAAAAGTAGAGTTTTTCGGTGACAGAACCGGGGCTCATAAAGGCTTCGAACACCTTCTGCACATTCTCCACGCGATAGCCGGTCTCTTCTTCGGCCTCCGCTTTAATGCGACGTTCCGGATCCATGTTATCGAGCAGACCCGCGGCGGCTTCAATCAGATAGCCGTCATGTCCGTTGATAAAGACCGGGAAGCGAAACTGGCGAGTCAGGATGACCGTGCGTTTCTGACGGTTATACAAAAGGATCGTTGCTCCGTTGCCGCGGTCATAGACTTCACGATGTTGTCGCTGCCATTCACCGTCGCGGCGACGCAGGTCAAAGGTATATTTCGTCAGCGTATACCAGTCGTTGGACAATATTTTGCTGTCCTCAATGCGTACTTCTGCACGTTTTGATTGCACAATACCACCTCCATACGTAGAGTAGGCATCATAAACAGCATTTTCGTGCACGATCAAGATAATTCGTGCAAAACAGGAATCGCCTTATGCTTACCAGTCAACGTAAACGCCTTATCCTCGAACAGCTCGCCCGTGAAGGCCAGGTGCTGTCAAAAGCACTCAGCACACAATTTGCGGTATCGGAAGATACTATTCGCCGTGACTTACGTGAACTCGCGGCTGAGGGGGAATTACAGCGCGTCCACGGCGGAGCGCTACCTGCATCGGGAGCGACAGCCACTTTCGCTGAGCGTCAGTCTCTGCGTCTGGATTCGAAAAAGCGGGTGGCGCAAAAGGGGGCTGAGCTGATCCTGCCCGGTCAGGTGGTGATGATTGATGGCGGCACGACGACGGCGGAGCTGGTTACCTTCTTGCCAGCAGATTTGTCTATTACCGTGGTGACGCATAGCCCCAGTATTGCCCTCGCGCTGGTAGAACACCCGTGCATCGATGTCATCCTGATCGGCGGAAAGCTGTTTAAACACTCGGTTGTCACCACCGGCACTGCCGCCATCGACGGGATTTCCGCCATTCACGCCGACCTGTTTTTTATGGGGGTGACGGGGATTCATGCCGGGACGGGGCTGACCACCGGCGATTACGAAGAAGCCAGTGTCAAACGGGCATTTTCCCGACGCGCGGCAGAAACTATCGTGCTGGCCTCAGCTGAAAAAATAAATGCGGCATCTTCGTATGTCATCGGTGATTTATCGATGGTGAATACGATGGTGGTGGAAAAAGAAGCTGATGCCGGTCTGGTCACCGCGCTTGAAAAGGCGGGTGTGGTGGTGGTGAAGGCAGACTAAAATGGAGTCCATCACGCCTCTATAACAGAAAAGTGATGGACTCTGTTCCGCGATACTATTTCCGGTTATCGCGTGGTTGCATGGAGGGCAACATCCTCTCAAGCGTGTTATCGCGAACAATGTAGTGATGAAACAGCGCGGCGGCGGCATGCAAACCTACCAGGAAATAACCGGCGTTAGCGATCAATTCATGTACCGACTTCAGGGTGTGCTGGAGCTCCGGGTCTTTCGCGGCGGCGACAGGCATTTGCAGGCCCAAAAATGACCACTCCACCTGCCCGACGTAGAGTGAAAGTACCCCAAGCAGCGGCAAACTTAAAAACATCAGATAAAGCAAACCGTGTACGGCTTTGGCGGAGATAATCTGCCAGCGCGGCGGCTGCGGGATAATATCAGGATCGTGGTGCGTGAGTTTTAGACCAACCCGCACCACCATTAATACCAGTACGCTTACACCGGCGGTGTAATGGGTCAGAACAAGCAACGCGCGCGGCGCGCTGCCTTTCGTGGTAAAGCCTTTCAACTCCATTGCCGCGTAGGCGATAACAATCATTAATAACACCAGCCAGTGCATGATGCGCTGGCTGCGAGCAAATGTATTTTTCACCGGAATGTCCCTCATGAATAACGGTGATGTAGATATAAATAAACAACCTTAAGCCGACATTAATTCAACCTTTTATATTCAGGCTGACGACCAGATATCTTTCTGTTTGCACTCATTTTCATATCATTTTATTGCTGGATTTTTTATCTGTAACAAAGCCCGACAATAGGAAGAATTGTGTATTTCATGGCTTGTTGAGATGCCAGTGAGGCACGTCGCTGTCGCAAGAAAGAGCCGTTGAACAATATACTTTTTTATAATATATTAAAAAGTATATTATATTGCAGATAAACGTGAGATTGCGCGTGAAAACACCCGATAAGCAACAGATGTACGCCGCTGCCGCCAAAGCGGCAGGGGTGCTGAAATCGATGGCCAATGAAGACCGCCTGCTGTTGTTGTGCCATATCAGCCAGGGCGAAACGTCAGTTAGCGAGATTGAGCTGGCGCTGGGCATTACACAGCCGACACTCTCGCAACAACTGGGGGTGCTGCGCCGCCAGCAACTGGTAGAAACCCGGCGTGAAGGAAAACAGATCTTCTACCGGGTGGCGGCGCCTGACGTACTGACATTGCTCAACACCCTTTACACACTCTATTGCCCGGCAGCGGAAAGCGAGGAGGGAGAATGATGATTGACTGGACACATTTCACGCCACTGGCAAGCGCCATAGGTGGGTTAGTGATTGGCGCGGCGGCGGCGATGTTAATTCTGTTTTGTGGACGGGTCGCCGGCATCAGCGGCATTCTCGGCGGCGTACTGTCACGCACGAACAAAGACAAGGGCTGGCGAGTCGCCTTTCTGCTCGGCATGATACTTTCCCCGCTGCTCTGGCGTCTGGTGGCGCCGCTGCCTGCGGTAACGATCGCCGCGTCCTGGCCCATGCTGATCGTAGCTGGCCTTCTTGTGGGAGTAGGGACGCGTTACGGTTCCGGCTGTACCAGCGGCCACGGTGTGTGCGGGCTGTCGCGTTTGTCGCTGCGGTCACTGGTCGCCACACTCGTCTTTATGGCCGCGGCGTTTATTACTGTGTGGCTGGTTGGTTTCTGGCGTAGCTGAGCGTAAAGGAGTGCTGTGATGAATATATTTTTCGCCTTGTTGTCGGGTCTTCTGTTTGGTATTGGTCTGATTGTCAGCGGTATGGCCAATCCGGCAAAAGTCATGGGCTTTCTGGATATCACCCGCGTGTGGGATCCGTCGCTGGCTTTTGTCATGGGCGGGGCTATTAGCGTTGGTTTCTTTGCTTTTCGTATGGCAGCAAAACGTAAACGGCCGCTGTGTGGCGATGAGATGCATCTGCCCACGGCGAATCACATCAATAAACGGCTGGTAGGCGGTGCGCTGTTATTTGGCATCGGCTGGGGACTGGCGGGCATCTGCCCCGGGCCAGGGCTGGTGTTGCTGGGGGCCGGGTTCAGTCAGGGCGTGATATTTGTGCTGGCCATGCTCGCCGGGATGCTGCTTTTTCAGTGGTTTGAAGGGTACCGGCAGCATGAGCAACAGGTTCGTCCCCGCTAACAGCAACGGTGACGAACCTGTTCTGATTACTGTGCCACCCAGCCACCGTCCATATTCCATGCCGCGCCGCGTACCTGGGAGGCCGCATCGCTACATAAGAACAGGGTCAGCGCGCCCAATTGTTCCGGAGTAACGAATTCACCGGAGGGCTGTTTTTCCCCGAGGAGTGTGTCACGCGCCACCTCGGGTGCGATCCCGGAGGCGATGCGTTGCTCAATTTGCTGTTGCACCAGTGGCGTCAGTACCCAACCGGGACACAGGGCATTACAGGTAATATTGCTCTGTGCATTTTCCAGCGCGATCACTTTCGTCAGGCCGACCACCGCATGTTTAGCGGCGACGTAGGCTGATTTCTCTTTTGATGCCACCAGTCCGTGTACCGAGGCAATATTGATAATCCGTCCCCAGTTGCGCTCTTTCATCCCGGGTAGCGCCAGTCGGCTGGTGTGAAAGACAGAGGAGAGGTTGATCGCTAGGATAGCGTTCCACTTTTCAACCGGGAAGTGTTCGACGGGCGCGACATGCTGGATCCCGGCATTATTGACCAGAATATCCACGCCGCCGTACTCGCTTTGTGCATACTGCATCATGGCTTCGATCTGCGCCGGGTCGCTAAGATCCGCATCGTGATAACCCGGCCTTGCGCCATAGCGGGCTACTTTATCTTTGGCGCGGTCTACCTCGCCAAAACCGTTGAGAATAAGCTCTGCGCCCGCTTCTGCCAGTGCGCAGGCGATCCCCAGACCAATGCCGCTGGTGGAGCCTGTTACCAGCGCGACTTTACCGTTCAGATGCATTTTGTTCTCCTTAAACAATACCCGTCATGTAGAACACGCCGATCACAAACAGGACCGCCAGACTTTTAATCAGGGTTATGGCGAATATGCCGCCATACGCCTGTCGGTGCGATAACCCCGTAATGGCGAGCAGGGTGATCACCGCGCCATTATGCGGAAGGGTATCCATACCGCCGCTGGCCATTGACGCCACGCGGTGTAACACCTCCAGCGGAATATTGGCCGCGTGAGCAGCCGCGACGAACGTGTCGGCCATTGCCGCCAGTGCAATACTCATTCCCCCGGAAGCGGAACCGGTGATACCGGCCAGCGCCGTTACGCTGATGGCTTCGTTCAACAGCGGATTGGGGATGGCCGCCAGTCCTTTGGACAACACCAGAAAGCCTGGCAGAGCGGCGATGACTGCGCCAAATCCATATTCAGATGCGGTATTCATTGCCGCCAGAATAGCGCCGCCTACGGCCGTTTTACTGCCTTCTGCCAGCCGTCCGCGAATATTGCGAAAGCCACAGATCACCACCATCAAAATGCCTGCGCACAGGGCCGCTTCCACTGCCCAGATGGCGTTAATTTTACCCACCTCGGTGACAATAGGTTTCGCCAGACCGGGGAGCGTCAGTTCATGCGTGGCGCCATACCAGACCGGGATCCAGCGGGTAAAAAGCAAATTGAAGACGCCGACCAGAATCAACGGCGCAATGGCAATGATCGGGTTGGGCAGGTTGATGTTATCCGGCGTTTCCGGTTCATTCTGTAAGTCAGTGCCGTAACCTTCATTATTCGCCTGCGCTTTGCGCCGTTGACGTTCGAGATAAAACAGGCCGACCACAATAATGAATACCGAGCCGATCAAACCAAGCCACGGCGCGGCCCAGGCGTTGGTGCCGAAGAAACTGGTTGGGATAATGTTCTGGATCTGCGGCGTACCGGGCAGGGCATCCATGGTGAAACTGAATGCGCCCAGCGCGATGGTGGCGGGAATAAGCCGTTTCGGAATGCCGCTCTGACGGAACAGTTCAGCCGCAAACGGATAAACTGCAAACGCCACCACGAACAGCGAGACGCCGCCATAGGTCAGTAGCGCACACACCAGCACAATGACCGGGATGGCGTGGCGCCGGCCTAGTAACTGGATTGCTGCGGCGACAATCGAACGGGAAAAACCCGAAAGCTCGATCAGCTTGCCAAACACCGCGCCAAGTAAAAAGACCGGGAAGTAGAGCTTAACGAACCCGACCATCTTCTCCATAAACAGGCCGGTAAAGGCCGGGCCAACCGCGCCGGGATCGGTCAGAAGCACGGCGCCTAAAGCGGCAATCGGGGCGAACAAAATGACGCTGTAGCCGCGATAAGCCGCGACCATCAGCAAGGCCAGAGCAGCCAGGGCAATTATTACGCTCATCATGACTCCTGAATCTTATTTTGTAGGGAACAGAAACGGGCATTAAGGCTTTAAGGCATGACGCAGTTGCCAGGCGCGTCGTTGTTGGATGCGTGCGCGTCGCGCCTCATCCCAGTGATAAAATCCGTCTCCGCTGCGCTCGCCGATATTGCCGCGTTGCGTTTTCTCCTTGATCAGCTCCAGCATCTCGTCGCCCTGGGCAAGCTCCGGCAGAAGGTGACGGTAGATGTCCAGCACCGTGTTAAGACCGGTCATATCCGCCGCTTCCAGCGGGCCTACCATGGCATAGCGCCTGCCAAGCGAAGCACGCATCACCTGATCCACCACCTCTGCACTGGCAATGCCGCTATGAACGATATGCAAGGCTTCGCGCAGCAGGGCAAACTGCAGGCGGTTGCCGATAAAACCGGGGGCGGCGCGATCGAGTTTTACCGCCTCCAGCTCAAGGCTGCGTAACAGCTGATACACCGTTTCCACGCACTTCGGGTCGGTTTTGCTACCCGGAACCACTTCAACCAGCGGAATGAAGTGCGGTGGGTTCCAGAAATGGGCGATCAGCAAGCGTTCGGGATGCGCCAGTTTGGCCGCCAGCGCATCCGGCGGCAGGCCGCTGGTATTACTGGCAATGATCGCCTCAGGAGAAATGCGTTTTTCCAGTTCCGCATAAAGCGCGTGCTTGAGTTCCAGCCGTTCAGGAATAGCCTCAATCAGCAGGCCGGCATCAGCAAGATCGTCAAGTGACGTTGTCACGTGCAACCTTGCCAGAGTTGCCGGTTTGTCTGCCTCGTTGAATTGCCCGGCGTCCCGCAGTTCGTTGAAGATAGCGCTGGCGGCGCCTGCCACTTCTGAAAGGCGGGTCGGGTCTGTATCGTAAATCAGCACATCCTGATGAAAGCGGGCGAAGTGGGTGGCTATACCAATCCCCATCAGGCCGGCGCCAATGATCACGGTCTGTTGCATGCTTTTCTCCTTCATCGGGATACCGCCAGTGCGACGCCCTGACCGCCGCCGACGCAGAGCGTCGCCAGCCCTTTATGCGCGTCCCGGCGCTGCATTTCGTGCAGGAGTGTCACCAGGATGCGACACCCCGAGGCGCCAATGGGATGACCGAGGGCGATAGCGCCGCCATTCACATTGACGCGCTCGCTGTTCCAGCCCAGTTCGTCGCCCACCGCCAGCGCCTGGACAGCAAATGCTTCGTTAGCTTCAATCAGATCAAGTTCGTTGATAGCCCAGCCTGCGCGTTTCAGGGCTTCACGCGTTGCCGGTACCGGCCCAAGCCCCATGACCGCCGGATCAACGCCCGCCACCGAATACCCGGCAATGCGGGCCATTGGGGTAAGGTTCAGTTCCCGGGCTTTCTCCGCGCTCATGACCAGCACCGCCGCGGCGCCGTCATTCAAAGATGACGCGTTGCCCGCTGTCACCGTACCGCCCTCGGGGCGAAACGCAGGGCGCAGACGGTGTAATAATTCCAGCGAGGTTTCCGGGCGGGGCGGCTCATCCTGACTGACGATCAGTGGTTCTTTTCTGGCACGCGGAACGCTGACGGGGGTTATTTCTGCGTTGAAACGCCCGGCCTCGCGGGCCGCAACGGCTTTCTGCTGTGAGGCAAGGGCAAAGGCATCCTGGCGCGCACGGTCAATCGCGTATTTCTCTGCCAGGTTTTCTGCCGTGATCCCCATGTGATAGTCATTGAACGCGTCCCATAGCCCGTCGTGAATAACGCTATCAAGCATATTGCTATGGCCGAGGCGTAATCCGGCGCGTGCCCCGTCCACCAGATAGGGGGCGTTGCTCATGCTCTCCTGACCGCCAGCGACCACAATCTGCGTGTCACCGCTGCGGATCGTCTGGACCGCCTGCAACACCGCTTTCAGGCCGGAACCGCACACCTGATTGACGGTCACCGCTGGTGTCGTCACCGGGATCCCCGCATGCAGCGCCGTCTGACGCGCCGGGTTCTGACCACAGCCCGCGCTTAATACCTGGCCAATAATCACCTCGTCTACCTGTTCGGGACGAACCCCGCTCTTTTCCAGCAACGCTTTCACTGCGCAGACGCCAAGCTCAACCGCTGACAGCGGGGCCAGAGCGCCATGAAAATTACCGGTCGGCGTACGGGTTGCTGCGATAATCACCACATCCTGCATCTGTTCGCTCCTCATTGAAAACGCATCTCTGGTACACCATCAGGCACGATGAGACGTCCGGCGGTTTTGCTGATGATCTCTTCCACGCTGACGCCCGGCGCACGCTCTTTCAGTACGAACGCGCCGTTCTCAATTTCCAGATAAGCGAGGTCAGTCAGGACGCGACGAATGCAGTTGGCCCCGGTAAGCGGAAGGGTGCAGTGTGGTAGCAATTTCGATTCGCCACTTTTCGAAGCATGGGTCATCACCACGATGATGTTTTCTGCGCCCGCCACAAGATCCATGGCGCCGCCCATGCCTTTCACCATTTTCCCTGGGATCATCCAGGAGGCGATATTGCCCTCGACATCCACTTCGAACGCGCCAAGGACGGTTAAATCCACGTGGCCTCCGCGGATCATGGCGAAGGACTGCGCCGAGTCAAAAATGGCCGCGCCGGGTCTGGCGGTGACCGTCTGTTTCCCGGCATTGATCATGTCGGCGTCCAATTCAGCTTCGTCAGGAAACGCCCCCATACCGAGCAGGCCGTTTTCGGATTGCAGCATCACATCGACGCCTGGCGGGACGAAGTTCGCCACCAGCGTCGGGATACCAATGCCCAGATTGACGTAGTAGCCGTCACGCAGCTCGCGCGCCACGCGCTGTGCCATCTGTTCACGAGTCAACATGTCGGCTCCTTATGCACGCAATGTGCGCTGTTCAATACGTTTTTCGAATTGGCCCTGGATCAGGCGATCTACATAGATACCGGGGGTGTGGATAGCTGCAGGGTCGAGTTCACCCGGTGGCACAATCTCTTCCACCTCCACCACGGTTATCTTTCCGGCGGTGGCCATCAGCGGGTTAAAATTCTGCGCCGTGTGCCGATAGATGACATTGCCGTACCAGTCGGCCTTCCAGCCTTTGACGATGGCGAAATCGCCGGTAATCGCCGGTTCCAGAATGTACGGGCGACCAGCAAATTCGCGAACCTCTTTGCCTTCGGCGACAGGGGTGCCATAGCCGGTGGCGGTAAAAAAGGCCGGAATACCGGCGCCGCCGGCGCGGATCTTCTCAGCCAGCGAGCCCTGCGGCGTCAGTTCCACTTCCAGCTCGCCCTTGATCACCAACTCTTCAAAAAGCGCATTTTCGCCAACGTAAGAGGCGATGACTTTACTGACCTGGCGGCTTTCCAGCAGGATGCCGAGGCCGAAGCCATCCACACCGCAGTTATTGGAAACCACCGTCAGGCCGTGTACGTCGCGGCGGCGAATTTCGGCGATGAGATTTTCCGGAATACCGCACAGGCCAAAACCGCCTGCCAGTACTGTCATATTGTCGCGCAGTCCCTCCAGCGCCTCGTGATAGCTCGCGACGCGTTTATCCAGCCCAGCCATACGTTTGCCTCCGTGTTGTTGTTTGCGGCATCATCCGGGGCAAAAAATGATTTGTTAATTTTGATTTTGTGACGCATTAATTTGCTTTTCTTATCAATCTTTTGTTAATTAATCTTTTTCAATAAGTTAATGAAATGATAAATGAGAATGACCATCAAACAGTTACGCGCGTTTTTAGCGGTAGCTCACACTCTTAACTTCGCCCACGCGAGTGAAAAGCTGAATATGTCGCAGCCAGCCCTGAGTCTGGCTATCCGTGGACTGGAAGAGGTACTCGGCGGCGCATTGCTGACGCGAACCACGCGACGGGTCACCCTTACGCCGGAAGGCGAGGCGCTGTTCCCGATGGCGCGTCAGCTCATTGCTGATTGTGATAACGCCGAAGAGGCGTTGCGCCAGCGTTTTACCTTACAGAGAGGAAAGGTGTCGGTTGCCGCGATGCCCTCTTTTGCCGCTAACGCGCTGCCTCCCGTGCTCAAGGCGTTCCGCGATCGTTATGCGGGCATTAACGTGACGGTGCACGATGTGATTAACGAACAGGTGATCGAGATGATAAGTGACGGGCGGGTGGAGATGGGTATCGCCTTTGAACCCGAACCCGCGTCCAGCCTGCACTTTACGCCGCTGGCCATGGATCGCTTTCTGGCGGTGGTGCCGCGAGACTGCCCACTGGCGCAAAAAGAGCAGGTCAGCTGGCGCGAACTGCTTAAACTCGATTTTATTACGCTACAGCGGCCTTCTGCGGTTCGCATCATGCTTGAAGAGAGACTGTCCCGTAGCGGGCATAAGCTGGAAGTGGCCTTCGAAAGCCATCAACTGGTCACGGTGGGTCGGATGGTGGCGAGTGGCCTTGGCGCAAGCGCCGTGCCTGCGTTGTGTGAAAAACAGATGATCGAACTGGGGGCGGTATGCGTACCGCTGATAAACCCGGTGATTGAACGGCGCGTGGGGATTATTCGCCTGGACCACGCGCAACTTTCCACGGCGGCGCAGGCGCTGCTCAATACGCTTCGCGCCGCTTACGACGTTAGCTAATCAGCGGAATGTGCGGGGCGGCGTCGGCAGGCAAATGGCCCGTCAGACGCGGATCGGCCTGTACTTCAACCTGAAAAGCGTACGGGACAAAGCCTGAGCGGATATAAAAACTGAGCGCCGACGGATGGTCAAAGGTACAAGTGTGCACCCAGAAACGTTCGATGGGTTTGGCCCAGGCGCGTTCAGTCGCGTTGCTCATAATGGCGCGGCCCAGTCCTTTGCCGGTTGCCGCCTCTGTCAACCCCAGGAATACCAGTTCACATTGGCCGGGCTCACTAAAATCCAGCTCAAGCATGCCGATCTCCGCCTCGCCATCGCGAATAATCCAGGCTTCAACGTTCGGGTCGTTCAGGATAGATGACAGTTTGTCATCGGCCATATAGAGACGGGAAAACCACAGCCATTTGGCGCCAATCTTACGAAACAGCGCACGGTAGGCGACCAGATCGACATTAACCAGCGGATCCAGGGTGATGCCTTCGGGCAGGGGGAGGGTTTCTTGTTGTGGTTTAGCCCGCATTTCGAGGCAGGTGACGACCGATGCCACATGTCCCGGTGGGACATCAGAATATCCTAAGGCGATGGGGGGGTGTGCAATGCTCATTTATTTTCCTTAATTGCAGGTGCGTGCTCTCAGTTATTTAAGGACAGACTACATCTTTCAGGAGGATTTTAATATAATCGCATGAAATCGCGGCTTTTTATTTTAGTTAAGGTCAGTAATGAAACTTACGAGAGCAGTAATAATTGCTTTTAGTCTTCTTCTTTTGCAAGGTTGTGACAGCCAGGAAACGAAAGTTAAAAAGTTATTAAAGTGTGGTTTAGCCGTTGATGAATTAGGCAATGAACATGCGCAGGATAATTATAAAAAGAACAGTACGTTATTTTTCGGTACAACTCCGCCTGCGCTAAGCCACAACGAGATGGTTAAAATTGGCGATAAGGCGCGAGAAGAGCTGTGGATGGACAGCCGAAACAGTCGCGGCACAGTACAAAAATTACTCGAAGTGTATGGTGAAAAGTATTGCATTGAGTTGCATCAGGAGCCGAATGATAAAAATATCAAAATGCTGAGGCAGTTGATGTAATGCAGATGTGATAGAGCAACGGTGGCGACAAGGGGGCTGACGGAGAGATTCATAAAGGGATATATCGATATCAGTACCCCCCGTTTTCCAGACAGCTTATTCAATGCTTGAGGGTGTTCATTTCAGCGACAGTGTACGTGTAAAACATAATCCGGTAATGCGCGTTCATTAATATCCGGCGGGCGTTTAAATAACACCCGCCAGACGGCGACTAATTACCCCAGCGGCTTTTCAGGTAATTGACCGCCTGCTGCGTTTGCGGCTGGTTCAGGTAATCTTCACGGAACAAAATCGTGCCTTTTATTTGCGGCGTCGACTCATTCAAATCGAGCTGTTTTTTCAGTTCCGGCACACCGCCGTTTATGCTCCAGTCAGGCTCTTTTGGTGAAGGTGCGCCCACTTTATACAGCGCAACGCCAATATAGAGACGGGTATGGGTTGGTTTAACGACATCGGCCCACCATTTTGCCAGCACATCATAACGCGCTGCGTCACGGGAAAACGGCCAGTACAACTGCGGAGCGATGTAATCCAGCAAACCTTGCTGTACCCAACGGCGGGTATCGGCGAAAGACTCATCATAAGCGGCAGCACCACGCGTGTCGGAACCTGCCGGGTCGAAAGAGCGGTTACGCCATACTCCGGCAGGGCTGACGCCAAACTCAACATTCGGGTTAATCTGTTTGATGGTGCGCGAAACCTGCTCAATCAACTGCTGCGTATTATGACGCCGCCAGTCAGCCTTCGAGGCAAACCCCTGACCATATTTTCTGAACGTCTCGCCGTCATTAAGCGCAGATCCCGCCGTTTCGGTATAAAAGTAGTCATCGAATTGCACGCCATCGACCGGATAACGGCTGACCACTTCCGCAACAATACTGGTTATCCAGTCACGGGCATCCGGAATACCTGGATCAAGGACAAACCGATCGCCCGCCGTCCGCACCCAGTCGCGGTGCAGGACAAAGACACTTGACGGATGCAGTGGCAGCGTAGAATTCAGATCGGCAACCGTAGAGGGCTTAATATTGGTGGAAACACGGTAGGGGTTAAACCAGGCATGTACCCGCATACCGCGTTTGTGCGCTTCATCAAGCATAAATTGCAGCGGATCGTAACCCGGATCCTGGCCAATTTTCCCCGTGAGGGTGTCGGACCAGGGCAGGATTTTTGACGGCCACAACGCCGTTCCGTCTGGTTTTACCTGGAAAAAGACGGTATTGATGCCAAGGCTTTTGAGTTTATCCAGCTTCACGCGCATGGCTTGCTGCTGCTGATTAATACGGCTTTGCGCAGTGCCGACGCCATTCACCGAGGCAAGCGGCGGCCAGTCAAGGCGGGAAACCGTTGCCAGCCAGACTCCGCGAACTGGTTCGTTATTTTGCAAAGCGTTGCCCGCAAGCGGATGTTTAGCGACTGGCGGAAGCGGGGTAACGAGAGAAACGGGTGGTTTTGAGGTACAACTGGCAAGCAAAAACGCCGTTGCCATAAACACACTGCTTTTTTTGATTCTCGTTAATGGAATAAAACGACGTGAGCGGTTAATGGGATACTCCAGTATTTCAGGTTGTCGCCTGGAGGCTCATTTTCGGCTTATTGCCGGGTATGTCAATGCACTAAAGACTATTGCGCACAACTCCTGAGCAGCCTGCCGATATCTCAGTGCCAGTGATAACCACAGCTGGCAGGACGCAATGCATGACAGGATCTGGCAAATTCTGGCTAAATACGCAGAAAAACAGTCTTTTTTTGCCACGTCTGTCGCTTTTTACGGCTTCGGTTATGCTTATAAAACTCGTCGTATCTTTCCTGGAAAAACCCAAGGAAAAGCGCCAATGAAAACGCGAATAAGCAAACTAAAAAATCGATATCCGCTGCACATCCAGATAACCGTTCTTTTTACGCTACTCATTGTTTCAATTGGCAGCATTATTATTCTTTTCAGTCATAGTCGGCTGACTAAGCTTGCGGAAATCAGTACGCACCAACGTTATCAACAAACGGGTAAGGCGATAGCTGCGGAACTGAATTCACTGACACGAACGATGGCGGGTTCGGTGAACATCCTGACGAAAATGGCGGTCGCTGATGCGGCGACAGAGCCACAACGGATGGCGCAATTGAGTAGCTTCATCATGGTGCTACAACAGAATGATTACGCCAGTTCCGTATATTGCGCCTGGGATAACGGAGACTTTTTTATTCTTCGCCGTTTAACGAACCAAAATCGGCTGTTATTTAAAAGCCCCGCCAATGCGCAATGGCTGGTGCAAAACTATCGACTGGATGTCAATCCGCCGCAGAAAAAAGCATCTTATTTAGACAGTGCGCAAAACATTATTTCATCGGCCCTTGTGCCTTATGATAATTACGATCCGCGCGCCCGGAAATGGTATACGCTTGCCCGCAGCGAAACAGGGCTGGTTACCTCGCCCAATTATATGTTTAAGGCCACAGGTGAAACCGGGTTTACCTACAGTCAGCTGGCAGATAATCAACATGCAGTGATTGGGCTCGATGTTTCTCTCGCCTCACTTTCCGCGTTTTTGCAAAAACAAGGACTACCGCCTGGTAGCCAGGCCGCAATCCTGTCTGAATCAGGTGAGATTATCGCCAGTCAGCCAACGCGGGAGGCTGGTAATAACGGCAGTTTGAACATGGATAACTTGCCGGTCTTACAATCATTACTGGCGCATGAGAATGCCGGAAGCAGTGGTATTTTCAATGTTGCAAATGAAGACTGGTATGGTTCAGTAGTTAAGATTCACAGTAGCGGAAATGACTACCAACTTGCGATAGCCACGCCCGCGACCTTTTTGACGGCCGATGCCAGTGCGATCAGTCATCGTTCCACGCTGATCGCTTTCCTGTTACTTCTCCTCAGTCTGCCGGTTATCTGGTATTTCTCGCGCAAAATATCCCATCCGTTGCTCAGATTGCGCAAAGATGCGGAAGAGATAAGCCAGTTAAACTTTGAGGCGCAACAGCAGCCGGGTACCCGCTCGATCATTGAAGAGATAGATGATCTGCATACGGCGATGGCAAAAATGAAACAAACGCTGATCAAGTTCATCTCAATGGGCAGTATGTTGAGTGTTAAGAATAACTTTACTCAGCAGATGCAGGGACTCCTGGCCGAAACGACCGAAATCGCCGACATGACAGGCGGGATGGTGTTTCTGTCAAATCAGGATGTCAACAGATTTACGCCTGCCGCCTTTCGTTGGCGTGAGGAAGACATTGACTTCTCTGACATTCAGCCGCTCACCGTGGACCATGATCACTGTGCCGGATTCTGGCAACTATTGCAGGGACAGACGGTAAGCGGCATGTTAAGTCGTGAAAATACTCCGCCTTCACTGCTGGCGTTTCTTTTACCGCATCTGCCAGTGCGTTATGTCGCCGTACCGATGCAAACTCACGATAATCACCCGATGGGTTTTCTGTTGCTTTTCAATAGCGATGTGCTTACCGATAAACAGGAAAATGCCAAAATTCAGTTGATCAATTCGCTGGTCGGAATGCTGTCGGTGGCGATCGAAGCCCAGCATCTTTTGGCAGAACAGAAGAAGCTGCTGAATGCCTTCATTAAACTGATTGCCGGGGCGATTGACGAGAAAAGCCCTTATACCGGCGGCCACTGCCAGCGCGTACCGGTTATCACAAAAATGCTGGCAAAAGCCGCTGTTGAAGCACAAGAGGGACCGTTCGCCAGCTTTACCCTTTCTGACAGCGAGTGGGAGGAATTGCATACCGCCTGCTGGCTGCATGATTGCGGGAAGATCACTACCCCGGAAGTTGTCGTTGATAAAGCCACCAAGCTTGAGCAGATCTACAACCGGATCCATGAAATCCGTATGCGCTTTGAACTGCTTAAACGGGAAAAAGAAATTGAATTCTTGCGACATCACGATGAGCATGCTGACGCGCAAACGCTGGAAGCGGCGCTTCGCCAGCTTGATGATGATTTCTACTTTATTGCCCGTTGTAATATTGGCAGTGAGTTTCTCTCTGATGACGCACTGGCACGGATTAAGACGATTGCCGAATATCGCTGGACGCGCACCCTCGACGATACCGCAGGCGTTTCACAGGACGAGTTAACGCGTAAAAGACGCCAGCCTGGCGCTGCGTTACCCGTGCAGGAGCCGATGCTGGCAGATAAAGAAGAGCATATCGTCTACCGCACCGATGTCAGTAGGGAGGCCGACCGATATCACTTCAAGCTGAAAAAACCGCTCTACCAGTATAACTATGGCGAAATTTATAATTTGAGTATCCGCCGCGGCACGCTCAATGATGAGGAGCGCTACAAAATCAACGAGCACATCATACAGACCATTATCATGCTGGATAATTTGCCGTTTCCGCGCACGATGGCCAATGTGCCGATGATTGCTGGTGGACATCATGAACGCATGGACGGCAACGGTTATCCATACCAGCTTAAGGATTCGCAGATGAGTATGCAGGTCAAAATGCTGGCGATTGCGGATGTTTTCGAAGCGTTAACGGCCATTGACCGGCCATACAAACCAGGAAAATTGCTCTCTGAAGCGCTCAGTATCATGGTCAGTATGGTGAATGAGCATCACCTGGACCGGGAACTATTTATCTTGTTCCTGCAATCGGGCGTCTGGCTTGACTATGCGCAGACCTATTTAGATCCGGAGAAAACGGACCGCGTGAATGTTTCGGCGCTGCTGGCGAAAATTAAGCCGCAGCAGAGTGAAGAGGTAACGCCTGAAACCAGCCCGGCGTAACGCCGTCTTAATCACCCGAAGCGAGCGCCGCATCGGCTCGCTTCGGGCGGCACAGTTTTATTCGAATAAACTGCGATGAAGGACTTTGACTGCGCTGTCTGATGAGGCGGCAGGCAGCAGGAAACAGAGCGTATGGTCGGACGCGCCGTGGCAAATCATCCGCACGTGATGTTTTTCCAGCTCAGTAAACACATCTTTGCAGACACCGGACGCCTGAGTGAGGTCATTACCGATAAGTGTTACCAGGTCCAGACCGGTCTCCAGCTCAACGCGACAGCGGGAAGAGAGTTCGGTCAACAACGACGTGGTCAGCGAGTCTGCATCACCCGAGGTGGCGCCCGACGCATTGAGGATCAGCGCGATGCTGGTTTCTGAGGTGGTCACCAAATCAATCGCCGTATTATGACGTGACAGCACCGCAAACATCTCAGCCAGGAATACGCACGCAGGTTGGGTATTCAGACTGTGCAATTTCAGCAGCGTCTGTTTACGACGCACAGCCAGCGCACGGTAGCGGGGGGGATTATCCGCATGGCAACACACCAGTGTACCGCCTGCAGACGGATTTTTACTGGAACCCACAAAGACCGGAATATTTTTGCGCATCGCTGGCAACATAGTGGCAGGATGCAGCACTTTAGCGCCATAGGCCGCCATTTCGCTGGCCTCAGAAAAGGTGACGTTATCCATGCGCTGTGCCTGGGGAACAATCCGCGGGTCGGTGGTGTAAATGCCGGCAACATCGGTCCAGATATCCACGCGTGCGGCGTGTAACGCCTCACCAAACAATGAGGCGCTGTAATCGCTACCGCCGCGCCCCAGGGTCGTCGTGTGCCCCTTCGCATCACTGCCAATAAACCCCTGCGTGATCACTAACGCCTGTTCCAGACGAGGGCGCAGCTGTTTTTCCGCCAGTTCCGCGATTGCCGCAGGCATCGGTTCTGCACAGCCGAAACCGTCATTTGTACGGATCACTTTTCGTGCATCAAACCACTGTGTTTCAACGCCGCGCTCACGCAACACCTCGACGAACAGCAGACTGGACATCAGCTCACCGTGACTGACTAACGCGTCGTTCAACGCCGTTGAACTGACACTGGCCGCTTCTTCGGCAAGACGGCTGATATTGTCGAGCAGATGGTCAATTTCCTGACTAATAGCCGTTGGCTGGCTCAGTCGGGAAATAATGTTGTACTGAATGGCGCGTAGCGTTTCGATTTTGTCCGTACGTTCACCACTCTCCAGGCCAGCGGATAGCTCCACTAACAGATTGGTGACGCCAGCAGAGGCGGACAACACAACCAGACGAACATCTTGATCGGCAAGGACGATGGAGGCACTACGGTTCATCGCGTCAAAATCAGCAACACTGGTGCCGCCAAATTTTGCAACAACGATTTGTGGATAAATGCGAGTCATAACAATCTCATATCAGGGCGCCATATAAGGAATGGCATGAAAATTTTCATTCTCGGCATAAGGGAAGCGGGCTGAGAAAGGGGGAATAACCCCGTTACGTCAGCGGCTTACGCCTTACGAAATGTCCGCCCGCGAACATTTCTGATTACAACCCAGGATGTTGCTCCCGTTGTCGATAACATGTTTGCCTGTAACGCGTTACCGGGGTGTTACTTATTTATTACTTAAATTATTAATTTCCTTTTGCAATACGCGTTTCTTCTTTGTCGCGCAGGGTTAAGCTGTCGTGAAAATGTCACGTTTTCTGGTTAATTTTGGCAAACGTCATCGCCGCTTTTACCAGGTATTGCGATGTACAGGGATTTTATCGCGGGCATAGTAAGTGATTTAACCCGCCGGATCGATAATTTCCTTACGCTTTATGGCAAAGAAGTAAAAAAAATAATAATGCACTCAAATGCTTCCATCATCATTAACTTTAAATGACAGCAAATCCAGAATAAATAACCATAATATAGGTTAAGGCGATGTCGTTATCACGATGTTGTACATAAATCAGGCATTACGCACTAAGTAACAGAATTAGTTACAAAATATGATGCTTACAATAAAGCCAGTTGCGTTGTTTCTCATTGATTTCAAATAAAAATGTCTTAAAACGGTGTGGAAAATAAAATATTGAGTCCGTTGCTAAAAAAACATATATTAGCCGCGTTTTTTACACCCCCCCTTAAACATTAATTCAACCCGGCGTTAATCATACCCGCGGTTGTAGGAGTGATATGATGACGGATAAAGTCCGTATTGATACTTTGAGTGCTAATTCATTACCGCAAAGCAATGAAACCTTTTTAGCAAGACAAGCTGAGTTTGAATCCAATGTCCGCAGCTATCCGCGCAAATTGCCTTTAGCGATTGCCAAAGCGCAGGGCGTTTGGATCACTGATGTCGAGGGCAATCAATATCTTGACTGCCTCGCAGGTGCCGGGACGATGGCGCTTGGTCATAACCATCCTGAAGTGCTTCAGAGCATCCAAAGTGTCATTACCAGTGGCTTACCGTTACATACGCTCGACCTGACCACGCCGTTGAAAGATGAATTTTCATCTTATCTTCTGTCGCTGTTGCCGGGTCAGGGTAAAGAGTACTGCCTGCAATTTACCGGTCCTTCCGGCGCTGACGCCGTTGAAGCCGCACTGAAACTGGCGAAAAAGGTCACCGGCCGTTCTGGCGTGATCAGCTTCTCCGGCGGTTACCATGGCATGACCCATGGCGCGCTTTCTGTGACAGGTAACCTGTCACCTAAAGAAGCCGTCAACGGTATGATGCCAGAAGTGCAGTTTATGCCGTATCCAAACCAGTACCGTTGCCCGCTGGGTATCGGCGGTGAAGCCGGTGTTAAAGCGCTGACTTACTATTTCGACAACCTGATCAATGATGTCGAGAGCGGTGTGCGTAAGCCTGCTGCTGTGATCCTGGAAGCTGTACAAGGCGAGGGCGGCGTTAACCCGGCCCCGGCGGAGTGGCTGCAGCGTATCCGTAAAGTGACGCAGGAACACGGCATTATGCTGATTATCGACGAAGTGCAGGCTGGTTTTGCCCGTACCGGTAAACTGTTCGCCTTTGAACATGCTGGCATTGAGCCTGACATCATTGTTATGTCTAAAGCTGTCGGTGGCGGTTTGCCGCTGGCTGTTCTGGGCATCAAAAAACAGTTCGACGCCTGGGCGCCGGGTCACCACACCGGTACCTTCCGTGGCAACCAACTGGCGATGGCAACCGGCCTGACCACGCTGAAAATCCTGAAAGACGATCGCATTGCCGATAAAGTCGCTGTGCAGGGCGAGTGGCTGAAAGGCAAACTGGCCGAGCTGCAGCAACGTTACCCGGTCATCGGTCACATTCGCGGTCTGGGTCTGATGATCGGTATTGAGATCGTTAAGCCGCACGAAGCGCAAGATCACATGGGTTGCTACCCGGCTGACGGCGAACTGTCTGCACTGTTACAGAAAGAGTGCTTCAAAGCGGGGCTGATTCTGGAGCGCGGCGGCCGTAACGGTTGCGTACTGCGTCTGCTGCCTTCGCTGTTGATCAGCAATGCAGAACTGGAAATCTTCCTGGATAAATTTGAAACCGCGTTGCTGAACGCTGGCGTTAAACCTGTTTAATCGGAGTTGTCGATAGCATGTCTGATATTAATCCGATTCTGTCAGGTTCTGAGCAGAGCATTGCTGCCTATCAGGACGCCATTGAGCAAAGCACGAAAGCCGTTGTTCAATGGTTACAGCAACCTGAGATGTATCAGGGCAAGACCGTCGAGCAGCTTCGCGAGCGCATCAATTTAGCGTTTAACGCTCAGGGCCTGGGTAACCAGGCCGCTATTGAGCGCGCCGTTGAGTATTTTCTCAAAGACAGTCTGTCCGTGCACCACCCGCAGTGCGTGGCGCATCTGCACTGCCCGAGTCTGGTGATTAGCCAGGCGGCGGAAGTGCTGATCAACGCCACCAACCAGAGTATGGACTCCTGGGACCAGAGCCCGTCTGCCACCATCATGGAAGTGAAGCTGATTGAATGGCTGCGCGAACAGGTTGGTTTCGGTGCGGGCGACGCCGGTGTGTTCACCAGCGGCGGTACGCAGAGCAACCTGATGGGCCTGATGCTGGCGCGTGATGCGTTCTTTGCTCGTCAGGGCCACTCTGTTCAGCAGAACGGTTTAACGGGCGATCTCAGCAAGCTCAAAGTGTTCTGTTCGGAAAATGCGCACTTCTCCGTACAGAAAAACATGGCACTGATGGGGCTGGGTTACCGTTCTGTCACGCTGGTGAAAACAGACGAATTCTCGCGTATGGACGTGAGCGATCTGTCCGAAAAACTGGCGCAGGCGAAAGCGAACGGCGAGCAGGTGATGGCGATTGTCGCTACTGCCGGCACCACCGATGCGGGGGCTATCGACCCGCTGGCAGATATCGCGGCACTGGCAGCGAAAGAAGGTATCTGGGTTCATGTCGATGCAGCATGGGGCGGCGCGCTCCTGCTGTCTGAGAAGTATCGCCACTACCTGAACGGCCTGGAGTTAGTGGATTCAGTTACCCTGGATTTCCATAAACAATTCTTCCAGACCATCAGCTGCGGCGCGTTCCTGCTGAAAGATGCACGTCACTACCAGCTGATGCGCTACCAGGCGGCCTACCTGAACTCCGACTTCGACGAAGAGCACGGCGTTCCGAACCTGGTATCGAAGTCTTTACAGACCACACGTCGTTTTGATGCCCTGAAATTGTGGATGGGCCTTGAAGCACTCGGTCAGAAGAAATACGCCGAAATCATCGATAACGGTGTGACGCTGGCGCAGGATGTGGCGGCCTGGGTTCTTGAGCAGCCGCAACTGGAACTGGTCATGAAGCCACAGCTGGCGAGCGTACTGTTCCGCTTCCGTCCGGCGCAGGGGGATATGGCCTTTGTTGCCCTGTTGAACCAGCGCATCGGCGACGCGCTGCTGGCTTCCGGCGCTGCGAACGTGGGGGTCACCGAAGCGGACGGCATCACCTGCCTGAAACTGACGTTGCTGAACCCGACCGTAAACCTGCAGGACGTTAAAGTGCTGCTGGAAAGCGTTAAAGCCTGCGGTCAGCAACTGCTGAACGCCTGATTTAACCCGCTACGCGAGAAAAAACCGACAGCATCTCTGCTGTCGGTTTTTTTATGTCTGCTCAGTTGCGCCCATTTACTGGCACATTCAGATCTGGCCCGATGTAGCGACCGCGCGGGCGAATGACCTTGCAGGTGTTGATTTGTTCCATAGCATGCGCCAGCAGTCCGACGCTGCGGGCGATAGAGAAAAGTGCAAAGGCCGCATCGCCCTGTAGCCGGTAACGGGTCACCAGCGCGGCCAGCACCGCATCAATGTTGGGATAAAGACCGGTCAGCGTGGTTACCTTTTCGATAAATTTGGCGATTTCATCCGGCGGCTCAAACTCTTCCAGTAGTGCAATGGCGCGCGGATCGCCATCGGGATAAAGGTGGTGGCCAAAGCCCGGAATCGGCAGCGCCGAGGAGAGGTAGCGGTTGACCACCTGCTCGGCGCTGGAACGCTCGACCTCATCTAACAGTGCTTTCACGCGCGGGGTGGCATCGCCGTGCAGCGGGCCTGTGAAGGTCGCCAGCCCGGTCAGCAAACAGGCGGGTAACGATGCGCCGTTAGAGGCGGCAATGCGCGTGGCAAAGGCGGAACTGGTCAGCTCATGATCGGCAAGCAGCACCATCGCTTTACGCAGAATATCCGCCACATCCTTTTCTTTTCCCCAGCCCTTTGCAAGACGCTGATGAATCAGCAAAGAGGGATTATTTTCCGCACCGAATGTCGAGGCCAGATGGCCCACCAGTGTTGCCGCTTCTGCATGCAAGACGCGTGCGGTGCGTGCGTGAGTCGAATGGCCCGTAGCAGTGGCCGCCGCCAGCGCTACAAAAGCATGCGTGCGATCCGGCGGGCAGGGCGGGTAATCGCGTTCCTGAATGGAAAACACATTCAGGGTTTCCGCATCCCATAGCAGGCGGGCGGTCTCTTCCAGCGTGGCCTCTTTGGCAAAGTTGACCGCATCTTTTCCCCGGTAGTACAGCCGACCGCGGGCAAACGTTGAGATGGCTGTTGGAATACTGGGCTCGGTGCCAAAAAGGGTGTTCGCAGCGAGGGTTTCCCGCTTCCGACCCTGCTGTTTTTTCTGTTTCAGCTTCTGAATAGTCTCGGCGCTGTAAAGGCTGCGACGGATATTCTGCGGATCCGGATGTGACGCAATCAATCCCCGGCTAACGTACGCATAGATGGTTTGTGCGCGTACGCCAAGATAGTCCTGAACCTCCTCCAGCGTAAGCCATGTCGCTACTTTATTCTTGGATTCCATCATTGAGCCTGAAAATGGGGTGGTAAAGCAACGTTGGCACAGCCAGTTGTTGGGCACCAGGATTTTGCATGCCCTCAACGGGAATAACGGGCGAGGGCGGCATGACGCTTTCAGCCGAACAGCGATATTGAACCGAATTAATAAATCTTATCGTTCACCTGGCGTCCCATCAATGTTGATTAACACAATCAACTGATAAACAGATCGCAAAACGGTGAGATATTGCCAGGACCGTCACTTTTCAGGCGGGAATAAGCGGCGCACCGCTTCGCTTACACATACCACCGTATTTTAAGATACCGTAAACAGAAAATTGTCAACAAACAAAAGCAATCTATCGTTCATTCATCACACAACCGGACGATGATGACGGATATTTATATTGATTAATTTAATCAAGATTGATCCGCGACAGACCTTATTCTACCGTCAAATAAGTACTCAATGATAAAAACGATAAATTGATTTACGAGTAAGAATGACTGTTATTGAGAATGGTGATAACGAAAAGGAAATTCATGGCTATATAGGGCGCTGTGTCAATTTTTAACCACAGCATGCCTTTGCAATAATCACATTTTCTACAACAAATAGCGGGCATTTTAGTCGAACAGAATATTTACCTCATAATTATTAGTCACCTGAAAGTACAGGTAGAAAAATATAAAGAACACCTACAAATCCGTGAAGGAAAAAATATGAACCAGGTACAACAACAAGAGCTTACCGAGGCAGCAAGAGTTGCCGACGTGGCAACATCCGGAAAGGCAACACGCATTCGCTATTACATGCTTGCGTTGATATTGTTTGCCACAATAATCAACTTCGTTGATCGGTCGAGTCTCGGCATTTTGGCGCCGTTTATCAGTAAAGATCTTGCATTAGATAAAGTCCAGATGGGACAGATTTTCGCCGCATTTGGCCTGACTTACGCCTTTGCGCTTGTGCCTGGCGGCATTATTGCCGATGTACTCGGTTCGCGTATTGCTTACGCATTTTCTCTGATCACCTGGTCACTGGCTACGATGACGCAAGGGTTAGCCGGTGGTTTTAATATGTTATTCGGCTCACGTCTGGCGATTGGCGCTCTTGAAGCGCCCGCGTTTCCGTCAAACGCCCGTGCGGTGACGATGTGGTTTCCGACTGGCGAGCGTGGTTTTGCCACCAGTGTTTATGTCATGGGGCAGTATATTGGCACGCCTTTATTTACCGGATTGCTGCTGTGGATCGCAAACGGTTTTGGCTGGCGATCCGCCTTTTATTTAACCGGCGGCGCGGGCCTCCTGTTCGGTATTCTGTGGTATATCTGGTATCGCGATCCGTTAAATCATCGTTCAGCCAATGAAGCCGAACTGAAACATATTCGTGAAGGTGGTGGTCTTGTCGGTAAAAAAGAGCGTGACCGCTTTGACTGGAAAAATGCGCTACGACTGTTGAAACACCGTCAGATTCTGGCGATTTGCCTGGGAAAATTCTGCAATAACGCCATCCTGGTATTCTTTACGACCTGGTTTATGACCTATCTGGTTGAAGAACGTCAAATGACGATGATTAAAGTGGGTATTTTCCAGGCGTTACCGTTCCTCGGAGCAACCGCCGGGATATTACTCGCAGGCTTTTTCTCCGATTTCTTTATTCGCCGTGGTTATTCCATGTCGGTGGCCCGCAAAGCGCCATTGATTATTGGTACACTGTTAGGTTCATCCATTCTGTTAGTTAACTTCGTGACGTCTAATGAATTAATCATTGTTATTTTGACCATCTCTTTTTTCGCGCAGGGTGTGGGTTCATCCTCCTGGGCTGCGGTATCTGAAATTGCGCCGCGCCAATATATTGGTTTAACCAGCAGTATCACCAGCCTTGCGGCCAATATTGCCGGCGTCACCACGCCGATAATGATTGGTTATATTCTCCATGTTACCGGCCAATTCTTTTGGGCGCTCAATATGATGGGGATTATGTGTTTGATTGGTGCCTTTGCCTATTCATTCCTGCTGGGGCCCTTGTCCCGTATCGAAATGGATTGAGGCTCGAACCACGATACCAACTCATTAATAGCACAGTGATTGTTCACTGATTTCTCCAGCCTGCGTCGTGATTGATTGACTGCATCAGGCTACCAGGCTGGATGTGTTTATAGGGAGAACCGAAGTGATGATGTTTAAGTGGGATCATTTACAGTTGCGCAGCCCGGACCCGGAATTGACCGCGTTATGGTTTGAACGTTGCCTGGAGGCTGAAATCATCCGTAAGCCAGGTAAAGTGGATATCCGCCTCGCCGGGATTGATATCTTTATCGCGCCAGTGGTTAACGGCGATGGCGTTGCGCCAGCGCCACTGCCGCCTTATCAGGGGCTGGACCATTTTGGTCTGACGGTCGACAACCTTGATGAGGTGGTCGCCGAATTAAACCAACGCGGCGTGGTATTCACCCAGCAGCCGAAAACGCTCCGTCCCGCGTACGCGGATGTTTTATTCGTGGACCACAAAATATCTCCATCGAAATACTTGAAAGACACTTGCCATAAATGACGAAGCTCACAGGTAAAAACGACTAACACACCAGCCACTGATTGGCGAAACCAGGATTTTTTTATGAAACCCAGCATTTTACAGTTAAATCCCATTCTGATTCCCGCAATTAGCGAGAAATTACATTCTCTCTATACCGTGCATCGCTATTTTGAGATCGCAGATAAAGAGGCCTTTATTAAAGAACACGGTAATTCCATTCGCGGCGTTGTTTCCGGCGGCCATACAGGTATTAGCAATGCGCTTATGGAAAAACTGCCCGCCCTTGAAGTGGTCGCCATTAATGGCGTAGGGGTGGATGCGGTTGATCTGAATTACGCCCGCAAGCGCGGTATTGATGTCACAGCGACGCTTGGTGCGCTCACCGAAGATGTGGCTGACCTCGCCATTGGCCTGCTGATCGCCACCTGTCGCGGCATCTGTTCCGGCGACCGCGTGGTGCGTAACGGGCTGTGGGCGAAAAATCCGCATCCCGGTTCCATCCCGCTTTCCCGTCGTTTCAGCGGTATACGGATTGGTATTGTTGGGATGGGGCGAGTGGGGCGCGCCATTGCTGCTCGCGCATCGGCATTCGGATGCCCGATCAGCTATACCGACCTTCACGCGATGAAGGACCTGAATTACCCGTTTATTGCTGACCTGGAGGAACTGGCCCGCCAGAGTGATGCGCTGATCCTTTCCGCGTCTGCGGATAAAGCGGAAGGCATTGTTAATGCCGCCATACTTGATGCGCTCGGCCCGGACGGCTTTCTTGTTAACATCGCCCGTGGAAAACTGGTCAATGAACCTGATCTGGTTGCGGCTCTGGCCGAAGGGCGCATCAGCGGCGCGGGACTGGATGTTTTCGTTGATGAACCGAACGTTCCTGAGGTGCTTTTTGGTCTGGACAGCGTTGTGCTGCAGGCGCATCGCGCCAGTGCCACAGTGGAAACGCGTACTGCGATGGGGGAAATGGTGCTGGCGAGCCTGGCACAGGCACTTTCCGGACAGCGCCCGGAAAACAGTCTGACCCGTTGATCAGAACTGCTATTATCTTATTTATCAAACTATTAAAAAAGGAAGCCGTTATGATCACGTCAAGAAAGATTGCGCTGGTTACCGGTGCGGGCAGTGGGATTGGCAGGGCAACTGCGCTGGCGCTGTTCCGTGCCGGTTATTTTGTTGTTCTCGCTGGTCGCCGTCTGGACCCGCTACTGGAGACAGTTGCGGCGATGGAAGACAGCAGCGACGGCGGCCAGACGATGGTCGTCCCAACTGATGTTACCGATCCCGAATCGGTTACTGCGTTGTTTGCGCGGATCAAGGATAAACTCGGGCGCATCGATGTGCTGTTTAATAATGCCGGGACCAATTTCCCCGGTATCCCCTTCGAAGATCTGAGCTACGAGAAATGGTCCGCCGTGGTCAATGTCAATCTGACCGGTATGTTCCTTTGCGCTCAAGGCGCATTCCGCCTGATGAAGGAACAAACCCCGCAGGGGGGCCGCATCATCAACAACGGTTCTGTTTCCGCACACGCACCGCGTCCCGACTCGGCGGCATATACGGCGACCAAACATGGCGTAACCGGGTTAACGAAAAGTATTTCGCTCGATGGCAGAAAGTATGATATCGCCTGTGGCCAGATTGATATTGGGAATGCGTATACTGAATTATCACAGCGTATGTCTAAAGGCGTGAAGCATGATGTAGCCCCCTGAAACACCAGACAGTAGCTGTATCTCCAGATAAGAGATAGGCTTGAATATATGTCTAACACTA
>OIFF01000089.1_pt1 | contig 62264 bp, 66 predicted proteins | sample 1581981 | NCBI WGS metagenome assembly OIFF01 (sample SAMN07501067, study PRJEB24779) | human gut metagenome | isolation source: stool | host: human infant | place: USA: Pittsburgh, PA
CGCGCGTGGTGTCCATGCCGTCTACCGATGCGTTTGACAAGCAGGATGCGGCTTACCGTGAATCCGTACTGCCGAAATCCGTTTCTGCGCGCGTGGCCATCGAAGCGGGTATCGCGGACTACTGGTTCAAATACGTGGGCCTGAACGGCGCTATCGTCGGTATGACCACCTTCGGTGAGTCTGCACCGGCAGAGCTGCTGTTTGAAGAGTTCGGCTTTACTGTCGACAATGTGGTCGCAAAAGCGAAAGCACTGCTCTAATTGTTGTCGGGCACGAACCGGTGCCCTCAACGCCTTCCTTTCCCGCCGGGAGAGGGGCAAAGACTAAAACGGTAACCGCCTGGTTACCGTTTTGCTTTTACCTCGAATTATTCCTGCAAAAATGTGACGCAAGTCAGATAAATGGTCGCCAGGGCTGGACATGGATTCCTTTTATTCTGCGTTTCGCTTATTCTAGCTGAAGCGTTTCAGTCGCTTAAATGTTCGACAATTAATCAATCAAACGCAGTTTGTGACAGGCGAGGTTCCTCTGTAAAGGTTGCTGCATTACTCTGTGAGCCACCTCAAATTGGGTAACCTTGCAGGAGATCTATGAGCGTACGCATAGCGATTAATGGCTTTGGTCGTATCGGGCGCAACGTGGTTCGTGCTTTGTATGAATCCGGGCGTCGGGCGGAAGTCACCGTGGTGGCAATCAATGAACTGGCAGATGCGGCAGGCATGGCCCATTTATTGAAATATGACACCAGCCACGGGCGTTTCGCGTGGGACGTACATCAGGAACGCGAGCAACTGTTTGTTGGCGATGATGCAATTCGCATTCTTCATCAACGCGATATCGCAGCCCTGCCATGGCGCGAACTGGGCGTTGATGTGGTGCTCGATTGTACCGGTGTTTTTGGCAGCCGCGCCGATGGCGAAGCACATCTGGCGGCGGGGGCGAAGAAAGTGCTGTTCTCGCATCCCGGTAGTAACGATCTTGACGCGACGGTCGTTTTTGGCGTCAATCAGGATGCCTTAAAGCCTGACGATCGTATTGTCTCTAACGCTTCCTGCACCACGAACTGCATTATTCCGATTATTAAGCTGCTTGATGACGCGTGGGGGATTGAATCGGGTACAGTCACCACGATCCACTCCGCGATGCACGATCAGCAGGTGATTGACGCCTATCATCCTGATTTACGCCGTACGCGTGCAGCCAGCCAGTCTATTATTCCTGTGGACACCAAACTGGCGGCGGGTATCACCCGTATTTTCCCGCAATTTCATGACCGGTTTGAGGCGATTGCGGTACGCGTACCGACCATAAATGTGACGGCCATTGACCTGAGTGTGACGGTGAAAAATCCGGTTAAAGCGTGTGAAGTCAATGAGTTGCTGCAAAAAGCAGCACAGGGAACATTTCATGGTATAGTTGACTATACGGAATTACCGTTGGTCTCGACAGATTTTAACCACGATCCGCACAGTGCCATTGTTGATGGTACGCAAACCCGGGTCAGTGGCGCGCACCTTATTAAAACCCTGGTATGGTGCGATAACGAATGGGGCTTTGCTAACCGAATGCTCGACACGACGTTAGAGATGGCCGCGAAAGGTTTCAGGTAGGGCGCACATTGCGTTCGCAAAACTTTATGAATCATTGAGAGGATTCACCATGTCTGTAATTAAGATGACCGATCTGGATTTGGCAGGTAAACGCGTTTTCATCCGTGCGGATCTGAACGTACCGGTTAAAGATGGCAAAGTGACCAGCGATGCGCGTATCCGTGCGTCTCTGCCGACCATCGAGCTGGCGCTGAAACAAGGCGCGAAAGTGATGGTTACCTCCCATCTGGGTCGTCCGACCGAAGGCGAGTACAACGAAGAGTTCTCTCTGCTGCCGGTTGTTAATTACCTGAAAGACAAACTGTCCAACCCGGTACGTCTGGTAAAAGACTACCTGGATGGCGTTGAAGTTGCTGCAGGTGAACTGGTTGTTCTGGAAAACGTTCGCTTTAACAAAGGCGAGAAGAAAGACGACGAAGCACTGTCCAAAAAATATGCTGCTCTGTGCGACGTATTTGTAATGGACGCTTTCGGTACGGCTCACCGTGCACAGGCTTCAACCCACGGTATCGGCAAATTCGCTGACGTTGCGTGCGCAGGCCCGCTGCTGGCTGACGAACTGGAAGCGCTGGGTAAAGCGCTGAAAGAACCTGCTCGCCCGATGGTGGCTATCGTTGGTGGTTCTAAAGTTTCCACTAAACTGACCGTTCTGGATTCTCTGTCTAAAATCGCTGACCAGCTGATCGTTGGCGGCGGTATCGCCAACACCTTCGTGGCTGCTCAAGGCCACAACGTGGGTAAATCCCTGTACGAAGCTGACCTGGTTGACGAAGCAAAACGCCTGCTGGGTACCTGCGATATTCCGGTCCCGACAGATGTTCGTGTTGCTACTGAGTTCTCCGAAACCGCTACCGCAACCCTGAAATCTGTTTCTGATATCAAAGATGAAGAGCAGATTCTGGACCTGGGCGATGCTTCTGCACAGAAACTGGCTGAAATCCTGAAAAACGCGAAAACCATTCTGTGGAATGGTCCGGTTGGCGTGTTCGAATTCCCGAACTTCCGCAAAGGCACCGAAATCGTTGCTAATGCTATCGCAGACAGCGACGCGTTCTCCATCGCAGGCGGCGGCGACACTCTGGCGGCTATCGACCTGTTCGGTATCGCTGACAAAATCTCCTACATCTCCACGGGTGGCGGTGCGTTCCTCGAATTCGTGGAAGGTAAAGTGCTGCCGGCAGTCGCAATGCTCGAAGAGCGCGCTAAGAAGTAAGTATTCAAAGGGCAGGGAAACCTGCCCAATTTTCAGCGCGCGTAATGCTCGCGAACTTTTTTCCAACGGTCGAAGATACAGATACAGGACTCGAAAACATGTCTAAAATTTTTGATTTCGTAAAACCGGGCGTCATTACCGGTGATGACGTTCAGAAAGTGTTCCAGGTAGCAAAAGAAAACAACTTTGCGCTGCCAGCAGTTAACTGCGTGGGCACCGATTCCATTAACGCCGTTCTGGAAACCGCTGCGAAAGTGAAAGCGCCGGTTATCGTTCAGTTCTCCAACGGTGGTGCTGCATTCATCGCGGGTAAAGGCGTGAAAACTGATATTCCTCAGGGTGCTGCTATCTTGGGTGCTATCTCTGGCGCACATCACGTACATCAGATGGCAGAACACTACGGTGTTCCGGTTATTCTGCACACTGACCACTGCGCTAAAAAACTGCTGCCGTGGATCGACGGCCTGCTGGACGCGGGTGAAAAACACTTTGCTGCTACCGGCAAACCGCTGTTCTCTTCTCACATGATCGACCTGTCTGAAGAGTCCCTGGAAGAAAACATCGAGATCTGCTCCAAATATCTGGCGCGCATGTCCAAAATCGGCATGACACTGGAAATCGAACTGGGTTGCACCGGCGGTGAAGAAGATGGCGTGGACAACAGCCATATGGACGCTTCTGCACTGTACACTCAGCCGGAAGACGTTGATTACGCTTACACTAAACTGAACGCAATCAGCCCACGTTTCACTATCGCTGCTTCCTTCGGTAACGTGCATGGCGTGTACAAACCGGGTAACGTGAAACTGACCCCGACTATCCTGCGCGACTCTCAGGAATATGTTTCTAAGAAACATAACCTGCCGCACAACGCCCTGAACTTCGTTTTCCACGGCGGTTCCGGTTCTACTGCTCAGGAAATCAAAGACTCCGTAAGCTACGGCGTTATCAAAATGAACATCGATACCGACACCCAATGGGCGACCTGGGAAGGTATCCTGAACTACTACAAAACTAACGAAGCGTATCTGCAAGGTCAGCTGGGCAACCCGAAAGGCGAAGACCAGCCGAACAAGAAATACTACGATCCGCGCGTATGGCTGCGTGCAGCTCAGTCTTCTATGATCACGCGTCTGGAACAGGCTTTCAAAGAACTGAACGCGGTTGACGTTCTGTAATTTTTGCCTTGTTTCTTGAATCAGGCCCGCTTATGCGGGCCTTTTTTATTGCCGATTCAATAGCCTGCATAGACTATTAAATGTGATCGATTTGGCAAAATTGCCCCTTATTGTTTACCCTTTAGGTGTCTGTCCGTCACCGTCGGGAAGGCATTTTCCCGCACGGATCAACATAAGGAACAAAGAATGGAAGATCTTCACGTCGTCGACAGCATCAATAACGCAGGCTCCTGGCTGGTGACTAACCAGGCATTGCTGCTGAGTTACGCTGTTAACATCGTTGCCGCCATTGCCATCATCATCGTGGGTATGATCATTGCCCGCATGATTTCAAACACCGTGAACAAACTGATGCGGGCGCGGCACATTGATGCCACCGTTGCCGATTTTCTCTCCGCGCTTGTCCGTTATGGGATCATTGCCTTTACCCTGATAGCCGCACTGGGGCGCGTGGGCGTGCAAACCGCATCGGTCATTGCGGTACTCGGTGCCGCAGGTCTGGCAATCGGTCTGGCGCTACAAGGGTCACTCTCGAATCTGGCTGCCGGTGTTTTACTGGTGACCTTCCGCCCGTTCCGTTCCGGGGAATACGTCGACCTGGGCGGCGTGGCCGGTACTGTGCTGCAGGTGCAGATTTTCTCCACCACACTGCGTAGCGCCGATGGTCGTATCATTGTGGTGCCCAACGGAAAAATCATTGCCGGGAACATTATTAACTTTTCCCGCGAGCCGGTCCGCCGTAACGAATTTATCATTGGCGTTGCCTACGATTCTGATATCGATCTGGTCACCAAACTGCTGACTGATATCATTCAGGCTGATGACCGTATTCTGAAAGACCGGGAGATGACGGTGCGTCTGAATGAACTCGGGGCGTCATCCATCAACTTTGTAGTGCGCGTCTGGAGTAACAGTAGCGACCTGCAAAACGTCTACTGGGATGTTCTGGAAAAAGTGAAACGCAGCTTTGATGAGCACGGTATCAGTTTCCCTTACCCGCAAATGGATGTGAATTTCAAACAGGTGAAAGAGCCTGTCAAAGCGTAAATCATCAGGTCGGCGTTGCCGGCCTTTTTCTTGCCTTTTGGTATTAGCAATTCTTATTATTCATTAGAATATTCAATTTCCGCTAATGATTCTCGCGCGTTATAGTCTGCGTCCAGATAAAGTTGATTGAGAATCTATTGTGATAACCTATTATTTTCAAGGTCTTATATTGGGTGCGGCATTGATTTTACCCCTTGGTCCGCAGAATGCCTTCGTGATGAACCAGGGGATTCGTCGTCAGTATCACATCATGACGGCTTTTCTGTGTACGCTAAGTGACTTACTGTTGATTTGTGCTGGGGTGTTTGGCGGTAGCGCCTTGTTGATGCAATCTCCCTGGCTGCTGGGGCTGGTAACCTGGGGCGGCGTCGCCTTCCTGTTATGGTATGGCTTTGGGTCGTTTAAAACGGCATTAAGCAACAATATTGAACTTACCACCGCAGAGGCAATGAAACAGGGGCGCTGGAAGATTATCGCCACCATGCTGGCGGTAACCTGGCTTAATCCTCATGTTTATCTGGACACTTTCGTGGTGCTCGGCAGTCTGGGCGGGCAACTGGATGCGGAGCCGAAGCGCTGGTTTGCGATGGGGACGGTGAGTGCTTCCATCATCTGGTTTTTTGGCCTGGCGCTGCTGGCCGCCTGGTTTGCGCCGCGTCTGCGTACCGTGAAAGCACAGCGCATTATCAATCTCCTTGTTGGGGCGGTGATGTGGATTATCGCGGCGCAACTGGCAAAAGATGGTGTTGCCCATATGCAGGCCTTGTTCAACTAAGGCTAGTCCGATGGACAAAGCCGAATCATTCGCTAAGCTTCTGCCTGGCGTGCCGTTTTCTTACGGACGTAATAAGCAACATGGAGGAGCAAACGTGAAATTCAAAGTGATGGCCCTGGCGGCATTAGTGGGACTGAGTGTTATGTCGGTACAGGCAAGTGAACTGCCTGATGGCCCGCACATTGTTACCTCGGGTACGTCGAGCGTGGACGCAGTGCCTGATATTGCTACCCTGGCGATTGAAGTGAATATCCAGGCGAAAGATGCCGCAACGGCGAAGAAACAGGCAGACGATCGCGTCGCCGAGTATCTCTCATTCCTCGACAAGAATGGCGTCGGGAAGAAAGACATCAACTCCGCCAACTTGCGCACCCAGCCAGATTACGATTACCAAAACGGTAAAAGCGTACTGAAAGGCTGGCGTGCCGTACGTACGGTTGAAGTGACGCTGCGCGATCTGGAGAAGCTCAATTCCCTGCTCGATGGTGCGTTAAAAGCTGGCCTGAATGAAATCCGCTCCGTTTCGCTGGGTGTTGCGCAACCGGATTCGTACAAGGATAAGGCGCGTAAAGCGGCCATTGATGATGCCGTTCATCAGGCGGAACAGCTGGCAGCTGGTTTCAATGCTAAGCTTGGCCCGGTGTATAGCGTGCGTTACCACGTTTCCAATTATCAGCCGAGCCCGATGGTTCGCATGATGAAAGCGGATGCAGCACCCGTATCTGCACAGGAAACATACGAACAGCCGACCATTCAGTTTGCCGATCAGGTGGATGTTGTATTCCAGCTTGAGCCTGCTCAGGCTCAGCAGACGACGAAATCACAATAAACTTTTTGCGCACTGTAATGCAGATAAAAGAAAGGCCGGGTTATCCCGGCCTTTCTGTATCAATCCTGTCGCAATACCTTATGCCCATAAGCCAGCAGTGCGTCGGTGACGTTGCGCATCATGCGGCTTTCTGGCGCAAAGCGATGCCAGTACAGCATCCGACGCTGGAACAGACCCGGCGTGAGGTCGATCAGTTCTCCGGCGTTCAACTCTCTTTCTATTTGCAGGTGCGGGATCATACAGCAGGTCGTTCCCTGCCTTGCCAGTTGCACAAACGCTTCCGACGAGTTAACGATATGACAGGGTACGCTACCTGGCGGCAGATCGAAGTTTTGCTGCAAGAAGGCCTGGTGCATATCGTCGAGATGATCAAACGCCACAGCAGGCGCTTTCAGTAATGCTGAACGTGTTACGCCATTCGGGAAGTAACGTTCAGCAAAAGCTTTTGAACCGACAAACAGGTAATCAAGCGCGCCAAGCTGGTCAACGAGGCAGCTTGGCAGAGCCTGCGGCTGAATACTTACCGCACCGACCACTTCACCGCGACGCAGTCGCTCCTGGGTGCGGGTTTCATCTTCAACCTGTAAATTCAGGCGGATTGGCGAATCGGCCAGCACTGGCGCAAGCGCAGGCAGCAGCCAGGTCGCCAGACTGTCGGCGTTCACCGCAAGCGACAGCAAAAGCGGGGTGGAGCCGGTTTGCTCATCACCCAGCCACTCCTCTTCCAGCAGTTCTACCTGGCGCAGCAACGCCAGCAATTTTTGCCCTTGTTCCGTTGGACGCGGTGGGACGGTACGTACCAGAAGGGGCTGGCCAAACATGTTTTCGAGCTGTTTAATACGCTGCGATACGGCGGACTGAGTGATACACAGCTTTTGCGCGGCGCGCTCAAACCCACGTTCCCGAATGACCGCATCGAGCGCCTGTAACGTTCTGTAGTCCGGACGTTTCATCTGACTGACATACTCCTGCAAAATAATTACTCAGCACTATGACATAATTTTTTGTGTCTTACAGACGAAAATGTACCTGCTGGTAATGTGACACAGCTCACAGGGACTTTTCCCCCTTCCATGTTCTATAATGCGCTTCGAATTCCACACCATTCTCACCACAGGCGAACGACGATGACGCAGGACGAATTAAAAAAAGCAGTGGGTTGGGCAGCGCTTAAATATGTTGAACCGGGTACTATCGTAGGTGTTGGTACTGGTTCCACCGCTGCGCACTTTATTGACGCGCTTGGTACCATGAAAGGTCAGATTGAAGGGGCGGTTTCCAGTTCCGACGCCTCGACAGAAAAACTGAAAGGCCTGGGTATCACCGTATTCGATCTGAACGAAGTCGACCGTCTGGGAATTTATGTAGATGGCGCGGATGAAATCAACGGTCAGATGCAGATGATCAAAGGCGGCGGCGCAGCGTTAACCCGCGAAAAAATCATTGCTTCGGTAGCCGATAAATTCATCTGTATCGCAGATGCATCCAAACAGGTCGAGATCCTGGGTAAATTTCCGTTGCCGGTAGAAGTGATCCCAATGGCACGCAGCGCCGTGGCACGTGAACTGGTGAAACTGGGCGGTCGTCCGGAATATCGCCAGAACGTGGTCACCGACAACGGCAACGTTATCCTCGACGTCTTTGGCCTGGAAATTATTGACCCTGTTGCGCTGGAAAACACCATTAACGGCATTCCGGGCGTGGTGACCGTGGGCTTGTTCGCCAACCGCGGTGCGGATGTGGCGTTGATTGGCAGCGCCGATGGCGTCAAAACCATCACAAAATGATCTGTATGGGGGATGCGTTCCCCCATTAAAAAAATCTCAAAGAGCAAATTTGGTGACATCTGTCACGCTTCTGAGTTCACCCTGATAATCCTCCCGCCCCTATAGCTATTTTCAGCATATTCATCTGCCATTTCTCGCTGTATGACATTCCTTCACAGTGGCGACGCAAACGTTCATATTGCTGCAATAGTTTTTTTTGATATGTTGACTACAGGGGATGAATATCCACACAACATCAGTTATGACAAAAAACAGGGTCGGGTAAATGGCAAAGGTATCACTGGAGAAAGACAAGATTAAATTTCTGCTCGTCGAAGGGGTGCATCAGAAAGCACTCGATAGCCTTCGTGCGGCAGGTTACACCAACATCGAGTATCACAAAGGCGCGCTCGACAGTGAGCAGCTCAAAGAGTCTATCCGTGATGCCCACTTCATTGGCATTCGATCCCGTACTAACCTGACCGAAGATGTTATTGCCGCAGCTGAGAAACTGGTAGCGATTGGTTGCTTCTGTATCGGTACCAACCAGGTCAATCTGGATGCGGCAGCACAACGCGGTATCCCGGTCTTTAACGCTCCGTTCTCTAACACGCGTTCCGTGGCGGAACTGGTGATTGGCGAGCTGTTACTGCTGATGCGCGGTATTCCGGAAGCGAACGCCAAAGCGCACCGCGGTATCTGGAACAAACTCGCTGTGGGCTCTTACGAAGCGCGCGGTAAAAAACTGGGCATTATTGGTTATGGCCACATCGGTACCCAGCTTGGCATTCTGGCCGAGTCACTCGGCATGCACGTTTATTTCTACGATATTGAAAGCAAATTGCCGCTGGGTAACGCGACCCAGGTTCAGCACCTGTCCGACCTGCTCAACATGAGCGATGTTGTCAGCCTGCACGTGCCGGAAAATGCTTCGACCAAAAATATGATGGGCGCGGAAGAGATGGCGCTGATGAAGCCAGGCGCGCTGCTGATCAACGCCGCACGTGGTACGGTGGTTGATATTCCGGCGTTGTGCGATGCGCTTAAGCGTAAACATCTGGCGGGTGCGGCAATTGACGTGTTCCCGACTGAGCCTGCAACGAACAGCGATCCGTTTAATTCACCGCTTTGTGAATTTGATAACGTGATTTTGACGCCGCATATTGGCGGTTCAACGCAGGAAGCGCAGGAAAACATTGGTCTGGAAGTCGCGGGTAAACTGATTAAGTACTCTGATAACGGCTCTACGCTCTCTGCCGTAAACTTCCCGGAAGTGTCGCTGCCGCTGCACGGCGGTCGTCGTCTGCTGCATATCCACGAAAACCGCCCAGGCGTACTGACCGCCATCAACCAGATCTTCGCTGGCGACGGCATCAACATTGCTGCTCAGTATCTGCAAACGACGCCGTATATGGGCTACGTGGTTATCGATATCGAAGCCGAAGAAGATGTGGCGCAAAAAGCGCTGCAGAGCATGAAAGCGATTCCGGGTACGATCCGCGCACGTCTGCTGTACTGATTCGGTGTAATGCCGGATGGCGCGATAAATGCAAAACGGCAACCTCAGGGTTGCCGTTTTTCTGTGTTCTCCTTCGCCCACAGGGCGAAGGCCTCTTTCATTCACCAACTCCACAATGTCGATGGCGTCACCACCGCAGGTAGTGGAATATCCCACTCTTGCGCAGGAAGCACATCAACATGCTGGCAATCATGTGCGTAACCAACGGGCTGCAGAGAATATCGCTGCCAGTTTTGCAATGTTCTGTCGTAAAAGCCGCCGCCCATCCCCAGCCGTTGTCCCTGGCTGTCAAAGGCAACCAGTGGGGTTATCAGGACATCTAACTGAGCCAGCGGTAACACATCACGCACGTCGAGTTTCGGTTCCTGAATTTTCAGACGATTGATAACCAGCTCGCTATGCGGATGGTATTGCAAAAAAAGCAGGTTGCCAGGGCTGAACGGATGCAGTACCGGGAGATAAACGCGTTTGCCGCTGCGCCAGAGCTGTTCGATAAGTGGTTGGGTATCCAGTTCGCCATCGAAGGAGAGAAAAAGGGCGACGGTATGTGCCATCACGACCGGCGGATAAGCCATCATGCGCGCTGCCGCTGCAACCGAAAACTGTTCCTGTTGCTCAGCGGTAAGGGCGCGACGACGCTGCCGTATGATTTTACGGATTTCCTGACGTGATGGGGGAAGCGCAGAAAGTTGTGTCATGGTACCAGGTAGAAAGAAGGGAATCTCCGAGATGCCGCCGCAGGCTGTAACCCTTGAACCCTTGGTTCAAGGTGAATGTGTCGTCATAGTTTTAAGGCTTCTCGGACGGACCGAGCATGCTCACCAACCATGGAGCGCCACATTCTTGTGGTATGAAATATCGGCTCAGGGGACTGGCCCGCTTGCGAACATCTCAGAGAAATTTTTTCTTCACGGTCACTCTACCATAGTTAACCTTGAAGTGTTATTCAAACTTCGGCCCCGGTCTTTCGGATATGCGACCCTGATCAAGCAATGCCTGTTCAATGGTCTGTTGTAACATCCGAATACGCTGTTCCATACTGGATGCGTAGTCACGGGTTTTTGCCTTTTCCTGAGTCAGTTCATAGCTGATATTCAGCGCTGCGATAAAGACTAACTGCTCAGTATTTGTGACTCTAGTGCGAACTTTCAGATCTTGCAACCGCTGATTCAGATCCTCCGCGGCCTGATTCAGAGCATCTCTCTGTTCAGGCGGGCAATTCACTCGCAGTGAACGGCCAAAAATTTGGATATCGACGGGTTGTGCAGACATGCCACCTTCCTGCTGTTTGACTGCGCTCTGCCTTCACACCCGAGTCCTGGCTGCGAAGGGGCGTCACTATAGCCACCCTGGTGAGAGGATTCAAGCTCTTTGCTATACCTTAATTCACTCATAGTGCATGCAAAGGCATGTAACGTGAAGCATGACGGGTATATCACCAGGGTCCAAAGTGGTAGCATACCATGAATATTCTCCCCAACGACGATGAATGCGCATGTCTATACAGAACGAAATACCTGGTTACAACGATGTAGGCCAGTTGCTCAATCAGCAAGGTGTTGGACTGATTCCTGCGGAAATGCACGGGCTTATCGCGGGGATGCTTTGTGGCGGGAACAACGACAGCTCCTGGCAGCCGCTGTTGCATGATTTGACCAACGAAGGGCTGGCATTTGGCCATGAGCTCGCACAGGCGTTGCGCAGCATGCATGCCGCCACCAGCGACTCACTGGAAGATGACGGTTTCCTTTTCCAGCTTTATCTGCCGACTGGCGATGACGTGAGCGTGTTTGATCGTGCCGATGCGCTGGCAGGCTGGGTTAACCACTTTCTGCTGGGGCTTGGTGTCACGCAGCCTAAACTCGACAAAGTAACCGGCGAAACCGGTGAAGCGATTGACGATCTGCGTAATATCGCCTTGCTCGGTTATGACGAAGATGAAGATCAGGAAGAGCTGGAGATGTCGCTCGAAGAGATCATCGAATATGTGCGCGTTGCGGCGCTGTTATGCCATGACACATTTACCCGCCCGCAGCCAACCGCGCCAGAAGTGCGTAAGCCAACCCTGCATTAATCTATTCCGCTCAGAGGAGGTGTCATGACACAGCTTGAGTTTCTCCGACGCCGTCAGGCGTTGCTGGCGCAAATGGCCCCAGCCAGCGCGGCGCTAATTTTCGCGGCGCCGGAGGTGACCCGCAGTGCCGACAGTGAATACCCGTATCGTCAGAACAGCGACTTTTGGTATTTCACCGGTTTTAATGAACCGGAAGCGGTACTGGTGCTGATTAAAAGTGATGATACCCATAATCACAGCGTCCTGTTTAACCGGATACGTGATAAAACGGCGGAAATCTGGTTTGGCCGCCGACTTGGGCAAGAGGCTGCGCCAGAAAAACTGGGTGTGGACAAAGCGCTGGCATTTCCGGAAATAGGCAAGCATCTTTATCAATTGCTCAACGGCCTGGACGCGGTCTATCACGCCCAGGGCGAATACGCCTTTGCCGATGAGATTGTCTTTGCCGCCCTGGATAAACTGCGTAAAGGCTCTCGACAGAATCTCACTGCTCCGGCCACCGTGACCGACTGGCGACCTATCGTGCATGAAATGCGTCTGTTCAAGTCTGCCGAAGAAATCGACGTGATGCGTCGCGCCGGTGAGATTTCTGCGCTGGCACATACCCGTGCCATGCAAACCTGTAAACCCGGGATGTTTGAATACCATCTTGAAGGCGAAATCCACCACGAGTTCAACCGTCACGGCGCCCGTTTCCCGTCCTATAGCACTATCGTCGGTGCCGGGGAGAACGGCTGTATTTTGCATTACACCGAAAACGAAAGCGTGATGCGGGATGGTGATCTGGTGTTAATTGACGCTGGTTGCGAATACATGGGTTATGCCGGTGATATTACCCGCACTTTCCCGGTAAACGGCACATTCAGCCCGGCGCAGCGTGAAGTGTATGACATTGTCCTGGAATCCCTGGAAACGGCTCTGCGCCTGTTCCGACCCGGTACCTCGATTCAGGAAGTGAACGGTGAAGTTGTACGCATCATGGTGACCGGGCTGGTGAAACTGGGCATTCTTAAGGGCGAAGTTGAGATGTTGGTTGCCGAGAATGCGCATCGCCCCTTCTTTATGCATGGTCTGAGCCACTGGCTGGGGCTGGATGTCCATGATGTCGGCGTTTACGGTCAGGATCGTTCACGTATCCTTGAACCGGGAATGGTGTTGACCGTCGAGCCTGGTCTCTATATTGCCCCTGATGCGGATGTCCCTCAGGCGTATCGCGGCATCGGCATCCGTGTGGAAGATGATATTGTGATCACCGAAAACGGTAATGAAAACCTCACCGCCAGCGTCGTCAAAAAAGCCGACGATATTGAGGCGCTGATGGCAGCGGCACGTCGCTCATGAGTGTACTTATTGTTGGTGGCGGTATGGCGGGCGCGACGCTCGCACTGTCGATTTCGCATTTAACCGGTGGCCGTCTTCCTGTTCATTTGATTGAAGCGACCGAACCGAGTTCTCAGGACCATCCTGGCTTTGATGCGCGCGCTATCGCACTTGCGGCGGGCACATGCCAGCAGCTCGCGCGAGTGGGGATCTGGTCGCATATCGCCGAGAAAGCCACGCCGATCACCACCGTGCATGTCAGCGATCGCGGGCATGCCGGTTTTGTGACGCTTGATGCGGATGATTATCGCGTTGAGGCTCTCGGCCAGGTAGTGGAACTGCATGATGTCGGTACCCGTCTTTTCAGCCTTCTAAAAAAAGCGCCTGGCGTGACGCTCCACTGTCCGGCACGGGTGAGCTTCTTCTCCAGGGATGAGGACCGTGTGGCGGTCGCGCTGGAAAGCGGTGAGACGATTAACGGAACCTTGTTAGTCGCCGCTGATGGCTCCCGCTCTGCGCTGGGCGCGCAATGTGGCATCAGCTGGCAACAGGCTCCCTATCAGCAGGTCGCGGTGATTGCTAACGTAACGACCTCGCAGGCGCATCAGGGGCGCGCGTTTGAGCGTTTTACCGCTCACGGTCCGTTGGCAATGCTGCCGATGTCCCAGGGACGTTGCTCGCTGGTGTGGTGTCACCCGCTCGAAAAACAGGAGCAAATTCTGAGCTGGAGCGACGAGACGTTCTGCCATGAGTTGCAAAAAGCCTTTGGCTGGCGACTGGGCCGAATTGTGCAAGCAGGAGCACGTAACGCTTATCCGCTTTCGCTTTCCACCGCCTCTTCACCCATTTCACATCGCACTGTGCTGGTGGGTAATGCTGCGCAGACGCTCCACCCGATTGCCGGGCAGGGCTTTAACCTGGGGATGCGTGATGTGATGAGCCTGGCCGAAACGCTGGCTGATGCCTGGGCGCAGCAGCAGGATGTGGGCGGTTATCGCGTGCTGACGCGTTATCGCGATCGCCGCCATGATGATAAGTGCGCTACGATTGGCGTGACAGACGGGTTAGTGCATCTTTTTGCTAATCGCTGGGCGCCACTGGTGGTCGGGCGTAACGTCGGTTTGATGACAATGGAATTATTTACCCCGGCGCGTGATGCGCTGGCGCAGCGTACCCTTGGCTGGGTGGCGCGTTAAGGTCCAGGAGTTATTTGTGCAAAGTGTTGATGTGGCGATTGTAGGCGGCGGCATGGTAGGACTGGCGCTGGCCTGTGGATTACAGGGCAGTGGCCTGCGCGTGGCGGTGCTGGAGCAGCATGCGCCCGCCCCCCTGGAAGAGGATGCCCCTGCGCAACTGCGTGTCTCGGCGATCAATGCCGCAAGCGAAAAACTGCTGACGCGCCTTGGCGTCTGGTCGTCGATTGTTGCCCATCGCGCCAGCTGTTATCACGGCATGGAAGTGTGGGATAAGGACAGCTTTGGCCGGATTGCTTTTGACGATCAGAGCATGGGTTACAGCCATCTCGGTCATATTATTGAAAACAGCGTTATCCATCAGGCGTTGTGGAACAAAGCCCATCAGTGTTCGGATGTGTCAATCCTTGCCCCAGCGGAGCTGCAGCAGGTGGCCTGGGGTGAAAACGAAGCGTTTCTTACTCTCAAGGATGGCGGCATGCTTACCGCCCGACTGGTCGTCGGTGCTGATGGCGCCAACTCATGGTTACGCAACAAAGCCGATATCCCGCTGACCTTCTGGGACTACAACCATCATGCGCTGGTGGCGACTATCCGTACCGATGAGCCACATCAGGCTATCGCGCGGCAGGTTTTCCACGATGAAAGCATCCTTGCGTTTCTGCCGTTGGCCGACCCGCACTTGTGTTCCATTGTCTGGTCGTTGCCGCCTGAACGGGCAGAGCAAATGCAGCAGGCAGACGCAGAGGCATTCAATCAGGCGCTGTGCGTTGCGTTTGATAACCGCCTTGGGTTGTGCCGTGTGGAAAGCGAGCGGCAGGTTTATCCGCTGACCGGACGCTACGCGCGTCATTTTGCCGGGCATCGCCTGGCATTGATGGGCGACGCGGCGCACACCATTCATCCCCTTGCCGGGCAGGGCGTTAACCTGGGCTTTATGGATGCGGCCGAACTGGTGAGTGAACTCAAGCGGCTGCACGGTCAGGGCAAAGATATTGGTCAGCATATGTATCTGCGTCGTTACGAACGCAGCCGTAAACACAGTGCCGCACTGATGCTGGCCGGAATGCAGGGTTTCCGCGAATTGTTTTCCGGTACCCACCCGGCGAAAAAGCTGTTCCGTGACATTGGACTGAAACTGGCGGATACATTGCCAGGGGTTAAACCTCAGTTGCTTCGCCAGGCGATGGGGCTGAATGACCTCCCACAGTGGTTGCGTTAACTGCGTCACACTTTCCCTTCCCCCTGGCGGGAAGGGAGACCCTTCCTCATTTGAAAAATTCTAATTTCACCTCATTTTTCAGATTAGTTTTTCTCATCTCTTGTTTTTTCTCTGTCGGGAAAATTATCTCTTTTGTAGTGGTAAATATCGCTTAATGCGATAGTTTCCCGACTTGAGTGATTCTTCATGCGCCATTTTGCGCTCAGCACTGGTTTAATGTTCTGTAGGGGTTTTTGCTAAAAATGGTCATAAGCTAATGTGATGACCCATTTTCTCTTATGGTTAAGTGCCCCTTTCGGTGATAAGTTCAGGCGAAAGTGAACGTTTGCGTCGGCGACCGGGATCGGAGTCGGCGTCTTGTCATGCGGTGAATTTTTCGCCGCTGAAAACGTGAAAGCCCCGCTTACTCGACGAGGAAAAGATGGCCCAGCAAACTCCTTTGTATGAACAACACACGCTGTGCGGCGCACGCATGGTGGATTTCCATGGCTGGATGATGCCGTTGCATTACGGCTCGCAAATTGATGAACACCACGCGGTACGCACTGATGCGGGCATGTTTGATGTGTCGCACATGACAATTGTCGATTTACGCGGCAGCCGTACCCGGGAATTCTTGCGCTATCTGCTGGCAAATGACGTAGCGAAGCTTACCAAACCCGGCAAGGCGCTATACTCCGGAATGCTGAATGCGTCGGGCGGCGTCATTGATGACCTCATCGTCTACTACTTCACCGACGATTTCTTCCGCCTCGTTGTAAACTCCGCCACCCGCGAAAAAGACCTCTCCTGGATTACCCAACACGCTGAACCTTTTGCCATTGACATCACCGTTCGTGACGATCTGTCGTTGATTGCGGTTCAGGGGCCAAACGCGCAGGCCAAAGCCGCTACCCTTTTCACGGACGAACAGCGTCAGGCAGTAGAAGGCATGAAGCCGTTCTTTGGCGTTGAATCTGGTGATCTGTTTATCGCGACCACAGGCTATACCGGCGAAGCGGGTTATGAAATCGCGCTGCCGAACGAACAGGCTGCGGATTTCTGGCAAAAACTGGTGAAAGCAGGCGTCAGGCCTTGTGGCCTCGGCGCGCGCGATACGCTGCGTCTTGAAGCGGGCATGAACTTGTACGGTCAGGAGATGGATGAGGGCGTTTCGCCGCTCGCAGCCAATATGGGCTGGACCATTGCCTGGGAACCAGCGGAGCGTAATTTTATTGGCCGCGAAGCGCTCGAGTTACAGCGTGAGAAAGGTACCGAACACCTGGTCGGTCTGATCATGACAGAAAAAGGTGTGCTGCGTAACGAATTGCCGGTGCGGTTCACCGATATCCACGGTAACGCGCAAGAAGGCGTGATCACCAGCGGCACTTTCTCCCCAACGCTGGGCTACAGTATTGCACTGGCGCGTGTGCCTGCGGGCATTGGCGATACGGCAATCGTTCAGATCCGTAATCGTGAAATGCCGGTAAAAGTGACGAAACCTATTTTTGTACGCGCTGGCAAAGCCGTCGCGTGATTCATTCTTATTTGGAGAGTTAGTGATGAGCAACGTACCTGCAGAATTGAAATACAGCAAAGAACACGAGTGGCTGCGTAAAGAAGCGGATGGCACCTACACCGTCGGTATCACTGAACATGCGCAGGAACTGTTGGGTGACATGGTGTTTGTTGACCTGCCAGAAGTGGGCGCAACCGTTGCTGCTGGCGATGATTGCGCCGTCGCCGAATCAGTAAAAGCGGCTTCCGATATTTATGCCCCGATCAGCGGTGAAATCGTTGCTGTCAACGAGACTCTGGGCGATGCGCCGGAGCAGGTTAACAGCGAGCCTTATGGCGAAGGCTGGATTTTCAAAATCAAAGCCAGTGATGAAGCAGAAGTTGATGCGCTGCTGAGTGCGACAGAATACGAAGCACTGTTAGAAGACGAGTAATTGTTAATCCCCCTCTCCCTTTGGGAGAGGGCAGGGGTGAGGGTGCCAATCTTCCCCTCACCCTAACCCTCTCCCGGAGGGAGAGGGAACTTATATTCACCGCACGTTTCAGGAACCATCGCTCATGACACAGACTTTAAGCCAGCTTGAAAACCGTGGCGCTTTCATTGAACGTCACATTGGGCCGGATGCTCAGCAACAGCAGGAGATGCTGAAAACGGTTGGCGCGGATTCATTAAATGCACTGATTGCGCAGATCGTGCCGAAAGATATCCAGCTCGCCACGCCGCCGCAGGTGGGTGAAGCCACGACTGAATATGCCGCGCTGGCGGAGCTAAAAGCGATTGCCGGTCGTAACAAGCGCTTTAAGTCTTACATTGGCATGGGTTATACCGCCGTGCAATTACCGCCGGTTATCCTGCGCAACATGCTGGAAAATCCTGGTTGGTACACTGCCTATACGCCGTATCAGCCGGAAGTCTCGCAAGGTCGTCTTGAAGCCTTGTTAAATTTTCAGCAGGTGACGCTGGATCTAACCGGCCTCGACATGGCCTCAGCTTCTCTGCTGGATGAAGCTACCGCCGCTGCCGAAGCGATGGCGATGGCAAAACGCGTCAGCAAACTGAAAAATGCCAACCGTTTCTTTGTTGCTGCCGACATTCATCCGCAAACGCTGGATGTGGTGCGCACCCGTGCCGAAACCTTTGGTTTTGACGTTATCGTGGATGATGCCAGTAAAGTGCTGGATCATCAGGATGTCTTCGGCGTGCTGTTGCAGCAGGTGGGCACCACCGGCGAAGTACACGACTACAGCGCGCTGATTACCGAACTGAAAGCCCGTAAAATTGTGGTCAGCGTAGCCGCTGATTTTATGGCGCTGGTGTTGTTAACCGCGCCGGGCAAACAGGGGGCAGACATTGTCTTCGGTTCCGCGCAGCGCTTCGGTGTGCCGATGGGCTACGGCGGTCCGCATGCGGCATTCTTTGCTGCAAAAGATGAATTCAAACGCTCAATGCCGGGACGCATTATCGGTGTCTCCAGAGACGCGGCGGGCAATACCGCGCTGCGTATGGCGATGCAGACCCGCGAGCAGCATATCCGTCGCGAAAAAGCGAACTCCAACATCTGTACTTCGCAGGTACTGCTGGCCAACATCGCCAGCCTGTACGCGGTGTATCACGGTCCGGTTGGTCTGAAACGTATTGCCAGCCGTATCCACCGTCTGGCCGATATTCTGGCGGCTGGCCTGCAGCAAAAAGGGCTTAAGCTGCGTCACGCGCACTACTTCGACACAATGTGCGTTGAAGTCGCTGATAAAGCCGCCGTACTGGCGCGCGCGCAAGCGGCTGAAATCAACCTGCGCAGCGATATTCTGAATGCCGTGGGTATCACGCTGGATGAAACCACTACCCGCGAAGATGTGCAGAAACTCTTTGCCGTGGTATTGGGCGACGCGAACGGACTGGATATCGACGCACTGGATAAAGATGTGGCGCTCGACAGCCGTTCCGTACCTGCCGCGATGTTGCGTGATGATGCGATCCTGAGCCACCCGGTCTTTAATCGCTATCACAGCGAAACCGAGATGATGCGCTATATGCACTCTCTGGAGCGCAAAGATCTGGCGCTTAACCAGGCGATGATCCCGCTGGGTTCCTGCACCATGAAGCTCAACGCCGCTGCGGAAATGATCCCGATCACCTGGCCTGAATTCGCCGAACTGCATCCGTTCTGCCCGGCGGAGCAAGCCGAAGGCTACCATCACATGATCGCTCAGCTTTCCGACTGGCTGGTGAAACTGACGGGTTACGATGCCCTTTGTATGCAGCCGAACTCTGGCGCACAGGGGGAATATGCGGGCCTGCTGGCGATTCGTCACTATCATGAGAGCCGCAACGAAGGCCATCGTGATATCTGCCTGATCCCAAGCTCTGCACACGGTACCAACCCGGCATCCGCACAGATGGCAGGTATGCAGGTGGTGGTTGTAGCCTGTGATAAAAACGGCAACATCGATCTGGCCGATCTGCGCGCGAAAGCGGAACAACACGCGGCAAACCTCTCCTGCATCATGGTGACCTACCCGTCCACCCACGGCGTCTACGAAGAGACTATCCGTGAAGTGTGCGAAATCGTTCACCAGTTCGGCGGCCAGGTTTATCTCGACGGTGCGAACATGAACGCCCAGGTGGGCATCACTTCGCCGGGCTTTATCGGCGCAGATGTGTCGCATCTCAACCTGCATAAAACCTTCTGCATTCCGCACGGTGGCGGCGGCCCGGGTATGGGGCCTATCGGCGTGAAAGCACACCTGGCACCGTTCGTGCCGGGCCACAGCGTGGTGCAGATTGAAGGCATGCTGACCCGCCAGGGCGCGGTATCCGCCGCCCCGTTTGGTAGCGCGTCGATCTTGCCAATCAGCTGGATGTACATCCGTATGATGGGTGCCGAAGGGCTCAAACAGGCAAGTCAGGTGGCGATTCTGAATGCCAACTACATCGCCAGCCGTCTGAAAGAGGCATTCCCGGTTCTTTATACGGGTCGCGATGGCCGGGTGGCGCATGAATGTATTCTCGACATTCGTCCGCTGAAAGAAGAGACCGGCATTAGCGAACTGGATATTGCGAAGCGCCTGATTGACTACGGGTTCCATGCGCCAACCATGTCCTTCCCGGTCGCGGGTACGCTGATGGTTGAGCCGACGGAGTCAGAAAGTAAAGCCGAACTGGATCGCTTTATTGACGCGATGCTGGCCATTCGTGGCGAAATCAACCGCGTGAAAGCGGGCGAGTGGACGCTGACTGATAACCCGCTGGTGAATGCGCCGCATACTCAGAACGAGCTGGTAACCGAGTGGCATCACGGTTATACCCGTGAGCAGGCTGTCTTCCCGGCAGGCGTGGCGAACAAGTACTGGCCGACGGTGAAACGTCTTGATGACGTTTACGGTGACCGTAACCTGTTCTGCTCCTGCGTGCCGATGAGCGAATACCAGTAATTAGCGCTACGCTTCTACAGGCCGGGTGAACGTTCGCGTTGCCCGGCCTTTTTTATTGGAGGGAATACAGATTGGCAATTGCACTGGTCACTGGCGGTAGCCGGGGAATAGGAAAGGCGACGGCGTTGCTGCTGGGCGCGGAAGGATATAGGGTCGCGGTCAATTACCAGCACAATGCGCAGGCCGCGCAGTCGGTGGTGGAAACCATTATTGCGGCAGGCGGGAAGGCGTTCGCAATACAGGCCGATATCGGCGAAGAATCGCAGGTTGTGGCGATGTTTGCGCGCATTGATGAGGTGGGTGAACCGCTGACCGCGCTGGTCAACAACGCCGGAATTCTGTTTACCCAGAGTCGTGTGGAAGCGATGACGGCGGAACGGATTAATCAGGTACTGCGTACTAACGTAACGGGTACTTTTCTCTGCTGCCGGGAGGCGGTTAAACGCATGGCACTGCCCCATGGCGGAAAAGGCGGGGCTATAGTGAATGTCTCTTCGGCCGGGGCGCGGCTCGGTTCGCCCGGCGAGTATGTTGATTACGCGGCGTCGAAGGGGGCGATGGATACGCTTACCACGGGCTTGTCGGTGGAAGTCGCGGCGCAGGGGATTCGCGTGAACAGCGTTCGACCAGGGTTTATCTATACGGACATGCATGAATCTGGCGGTGAACCTGGGCGAGTCGATCGGGTGAAATCGATGCTGCCGATGCAACGTGGCGGTCAGCCGGAAGAGGTGGCGCAGGCGATTGCCTGGCTGCTGAGCGAGAAGGCGTCTTATGTAACCGGGAGTTTTATCGAGCTGGCGGGGGGAAAGTAGTGCCGGTTTGTCCCCTCACCCCGGTGGGGTGAGGGGAACTCAACTTAGATATTCTCGCCGTTGCTGGCGATCACTTCTTTATACCAGTTGAAACTCTTCTTACGGGAACGGGACATGTCGCCGGTGCCGTCATCATGCTTGTTCACATAGATAAAGCCGTAGCGTTTGCTGTACTGACCGGTGGTGAAAGAGACGCAGTCGATGCAGCCCCACGGTGTGTAACCCATCAGGTCAACGCCGTCGTAGGTCACCGCTTCAACCATCTCCTTCACGTGAGCACGCAGGTAATCGATGCGATAATCGTCGATAATGCTGCCATCTTCTTCCACTTTGTCGTATGCGCCAAAGCCGTTTTCAACAATAAACAGCGGCTTCTGATAGCGCTCATACAGTTCGCACAGCGCATAACGCAGACCTACCGGATCAATCTGCCAGCCCCAGTCGGAGGCTTTCACGTGTGGATTCGGTACACTGCCCTGGAAGCCAGAGATCGCATCACCGCTGCCGCCTTCTGCCTTCACAGCATTCGTCATGTAGTAGCTAAAGCCGAGATAATCACAGGTTCCTTCACGCAGAGCCTGCTCGTCGCCCGCTTCCATTTTGATGTTGAAGCCGCGGCGCTCCCATTCGTTCAATACGTAAGACGGGTAGTAACCACGCAACTGGACATCAGTAAAGACATAGCGCTCACGCATAGATTCCTGCGCAAACATCACATCTTCTGGCTTACAGGAGAACGGATACAGCGGCACCATGGCCAGCATGCAGCCGATTTTCATTTCCGGATTGATGCGATGACCAATTTTGACCGCCATTGCGCTGGCAACGAACTGGTGGTGCAGCACCTGGTACATGGTCTCTTCAGGGTTTTCATGGTCGGTATAGACCACACCGGAACAGCAGTAGCCAAACAGCGGCACACGCCAGTTACGCTGGTTGTTGATTTCGTTGAAGGTCATCCAGTATTTCACCTTCGCTTTGTAGCGCTCAAACACCACTTCGGCGAAGCGAACAAAGAAATCAACGACTTTACGGTTCGTCCAGCCGCCGTACTCTTGCACCAGGTGCAGCGGCATTTCGAAGTGAGACAGGGTGATGACAGGTTCGATGTTATATTTGAGCAGTTCGTCAAACATATCATCATAGAATTTCAGACCTTCTTCGTTAGGCTGCAATTCGTCGCCTTTCGGGAAGATGCGTGTCCAGGCGATAGAGGTGCGGAAGCATTTGAAGCCCATTTCGGCGAAGAGTTTGATGTCTTCTTTGTAGTGGCCGTAAAAATCGACCGCTTCATGGTTCGGGTAGTATTTCCCTTCGATGACCTGCCGGGTGATTTCACGTGGAACACCGTGCGCGCCACCGGTGAGCACATCACAAATACTCGGGCCTTTTCCGCCCTGATTCCAGCCGCCTTCAACCTGATGTGCGGCAACGGCACCGCCCCATAAAAAGTCTTTTGGTAAGGTCAATTTTTTCATTGTTGCTATTCTCGCCCTGGTAATAAAATCTGAGCTCGAGTCTAGCAAAGGGAATAAAAATGTCACGATATAACAAATTACCCTTATGGTGATTTGTTACATCAATAAAACAATATGTTTTTTTATGCTATTTTCTTCGCCAGTTTCCGACCCAGTGATTCCAGAATATAAATCACCGGAATTTGCGTCGTTATATCATAAACCCCGGCAATACGCGTTTGCGGTACATGCCAGGAAAGATTGAAATCGGCCAGTTTTGCCAGTCGCGAATGCTCATGGCTGGTGATGGTCAACACTTTACAATGATGGAGGCTGAACTGGCTGGCGAAACGCAGAATCTCCTCGGTCTCCCCGGAGACAGACAACACGATAGCCAGGGCATTTTTCGCCATGTCATTTGTAACCGGAAAATAAGGATCGTCGATATGATTACTGAATTTCCCGACGTTGGAAAAAAATCGTGCACCGTATTTTGCCAGAGCGCCGGATGTTCCCGCGCCAACAAAAATAATACGTTCCGATGATAATATAATGTCGACTGCTTTATCTAATAACGTATCAAACTCATCGTTATTTACGCTTTTAAAAAAACTGATAATTTCGCTGGCGCCAAAATTAGCCTGCTGGGGCTCATTTTGTTCTAGATATAATTTAAAGCGGACGCGAAATTCTGAATAACCCTCACATTGCAGCTTGCGGCAGAAACGCAGCACCGTGGTGGTTGACACCCCAGCTCCGTCGGCCAGTTCGCGGATGGTCATGTACATCACTTTGTCACGATTTTTGACGACATAGTTGTAGACCATCATCTCAAGATTGTTGAGACTGGCGATAGCGGCGTGGGAGAACATACTCACAGTATCAACGACTCACTTATCAGATTTATCATCAGGGAATAATAACATGCAGCCGAACGACATCACTTTTTTTCAGCGCTTTCAGGACGACATTCTGGCGGGCCGCAAAACGATTACTCTCCGTGATGAAAGTGAATCGCACTTTCGCACCGGGGATATCTTGCGCGTGGGGCGTTACGAGGATGACGGCTATTTTTGCACCATCAAGGTTGTTGGTACGTCCACGACCACGCTTGACAGCCTGACAGAAGAACATGCGCAGCAGGAAAACATGTCCCTGGCTGAGCTCCGGAATGTCATTGCCGATATCTATCCCGGACAGAACCAGTTTTATGTGATTGATTTCAAGGTTCTTTAGAAAAACAGTAACACCTGTTAGTTTAAATTTTTATGTAACTAACTGATATTTATCTATTCACATAAATATCATGATTTATTTTAGCGAACAGGTGTGCACTGGAATCATTCTCAGTTACTCTATAGGCGCGACGTTTTATTTTGAGTTCTCCCGGAGTTAACTATGGTGGATAAACCATTAATCGCACAGGGATACACGCTGGCTGAGGAAATAGCCAACAGCATCAGTCATGGCATCGGGCTGGTGTTTGGTATTGTAGGACTGGTGCTTCTGCTGGTGCAGGCCGTTGACACGAATGCCAGCACGCTGGCGATCACCAGCTACAGTCTTTATGGCGGCAGCATGATTCTGCTGTTTCTCGCCTCCACGCTTTATCACGCTATACCGCATCAGCGAGCAAAAGTGTGGCTTAAAAAATTCGACCATTGCGCGATCTATCTGCTGATTGCCGGAACCTATACGCCTTTTCTGCTAGTGGGACTGGATTCGCCGCTGGCCCGGGGATTGATGATTGTTATCTGGGGCCTCGCCCTGCTGGGCATCCTTTTCAAGTTGACCATTGCCCACCGTTTCAAAGTGCTATCGCTGGTGACCTATCTGACCATGGGCTGGCTGTCGCTGATTGTGGTTTATCAATTGGCGATCAAACTGTCGGTTGGCGGCGTGACGTTACTGGCCGCAGGTGGCGTGGTTTACTCGCTGGGCGTGATATTTTACGTCTGCAAGCGTATTCCCTATAACCACGCTATCTGGCACGGCTTTGTGCTGGGCGGCAGTATGTGCCACTTTCTGGCGATTTATTTGTATGTGGGGCAGGTGTAGTTTGTTGTCGGGTGGCAGCTTCGCCTTACCCGACCTACACGATCGGTAGGCCCGGTAAGCGCAGCGCCACCGGGCAATACGGCATCAATCTTCCAGGGAATACGGCAACGGCTCAATGCTGAGCGTGTTTACATCGTCACGCACGCGGAACACGCTGTCGGCTTCCATATCGTTGTTCATGACGGCTTGTACCAAAAGGCGTCCATCATCCAGCTGTACGGCAGCCAACACCGTACCAGTACGACGCCAGTTTTCACCCATCCTCAGTTCCAGATCTTCACCCGCTTCCGGCACCCGGCTGGCTTTCCCCGCCAGATACCACAATGCCCGTTTGTTCGCACCTCGGAATTTCGCACGGGCGACCATCTCCTGGCCGGTGTAGCATCCTTTCTTGAAGCTGATACCGCCCAAAGCCTGAATATTTGTAGCCTGGGGAATAAATTGCGCGCTGTTGACGGTGTCAATGACAGGGAGGCCCGCTTCGATATTGAGCGCCAGCCACTGCTGGCTGTTGTTCAGTTGTGCTTCGCCACGCAGGGCTTCTGTCACTTTTTCTGCGGTGGCGACATCGGTCACCAGTAAAAAACGTTCCGCCGGATGGGCAAACCAGAGAAGTGTGGTTTCACCATCCTGCACGCGCTGTTTGTCTGCATCCGGCAGGGCCGGAAACAGATTGGTAAGCGCGGCACGAGCCTGGAACCCGGCAATACCCAACAAAACATGTTCATTGTCTGCTTCGATAGTGACTTTGGAGAACACCGCGTATTTTTTCAATTCTTTAAGCTGCGAGTCTGCAACGCTACGGCGCAAAATCCAGCTAAAACCCTCAGTGGTACGGAACAGACGCAGGTTGCTCCACATTTTGCCTTTCGCATCGCAGTGCGCAGCCAGCAGATGCTGGTCGTCAGTCAGTTTCGCCACATCGGCAGTCACCTGGCCTTGCAGGTATTTCTCACTGTCTGCGCCTTTGATAGTTGCCAGCGACCAGTCATCGAGAGTCATAAGCGTCAGCGGCAGGCGCGCTGATGCGGTCGGCTGGCGCGGAGGAAACGGAGTAAAAGCCATAGTATTGTCCTGATTAGCCTGATGCGTATTATCACCTAATGGTAAAAGAGCCGTTGCCCAATGCAAGCGATAAAAACAGGCGATTTGTGCCTTATAAAGAGTATGGGAAAAGTCGCGCAAAATGGCCGTAATGGTTGCAATACATGGGATTTATTCTGGAAGTCTCCTCGTAAAGATAAATATTCCGCCGATGGATGATTAAAAACACGTTACAATGGCAACCCATCGTGGCTATGCAGGTTTCAGAACATGGATATTAACAACAAAGCCCGTATTCATTGGGCATGTCGACGTGGAATGCGTGAGCTGGATATTTCCATCATGCCTTTCTTTGAACATGAATATGATTCGCTGAGTGATGATGACAAACGCGTGTTTGTGCGTCTACTGCAGAGCGATGATCCGGATTTATTTAACTGGCTGATGAATCATGGCAAGCCTCAGGATGAGGCGTTGCAGCGAATGATCCAGTTAATTCAGACACGGAATCGGGAACGTGGTCCTGTGGCAATCTGATATACGCGTCTCATGGCGCTCACAATGGCTCTCACTATTACTCCATGGCTTGATGGCGGCTTTCGTGTTGCTGCTGCCCTGGCCGTTGAGCTATACGCCGCTTTGGCTACTGCTTTTGTCACTGGTGGTGTTCGACAGCGTCCGAAGCCAGCGCCGCATTAATGCCTGTCAGGGTGAGATCAAACTGCTGATGGATGCGCGTTTGCGCTGGCAAGGCGTGGAATGGGAAATCGTCGGAACGCCGTGGATGCTGAATATTGGCATGATCCTGCGTTTACGTCGGGAAAAAGATGGCCGCCGCCAGCATTTGTGGCTGGCCGCAGATAGCATGGACGCGCAAGAGTGGCGAGATTTACGCCGACTGATTTCGCAACAATCGGCGCAACGCCAGCATTAAGCTCAGGCGAACTGCCCGGCCATTTCTACCAGAATCTGTTCGCACCAGTTCTGGATACGTTCATCGCTCAGGTCATATTGGTTGGTTTCATCCAGCGCGAGGCCCACAAACAACTGTCCATCGGCAATGAGCGGTTTGGTGGTAGTGAATTCGTAGCCTTCTGTTGGCCAGTAACCAATGAATTTTACGCCACGCGGTGCCAGCTTATCGTGCAACATACCGAGCGCGTCGAGGAACCATTCGCCGTAGCCGAGCTGGTCACCCATACCGTACAGCGCGACGATTTTTCCGTCGAGATTGAGTGTGTCGAGCTGATCCCAGATGGCTTCCCAGTCTTCCTGTAATTCGCCAAAGTCCCAGGTGGGAATGCCAAGAATCAGAGCGTCGTACTGCTCCATTAAAGCGGGGGCGTCGTCTTTCAGGTTGTGTAACGTCACCAGTTCCGGGCCGATGATATCGCGGATTTTTTCTGCCGCCATTTCGGTGTAGCAGGTACTGGAACCATAAAACAGGCCGATGTTCATAACGTAAACGTCTCAATTCCGGATGTGTCTTTGCGTGCAGTGTACCAGAATCACACCGCAATCAGGCATAATGCAAGGATTCGAAGCAAGGGGGAGCACAGGTGGAACAAGATTTCGCACGTATCGAACAATTTCTTGATGCCCTCTGGCTTGAGCGAAACCTGGCGGAAAACACCCTTAGTGCGTACCGCCGTGATTTGCAGGGCCTTGTGGAATGGCTACATCATCAAGGGCTGTCGCTGGAAAGCGCGCAGGCGGATGATTTGCAAAACCTTCTGGCGCAAAGAATGGACGGTGGCTACAAGGCAACGAGTTCAGCGCGATTGCTTAGCGCCATGCGTCGTTTCTTTCAGCATCTCTATCGGGAGAAATTTCGTCAGGACGATCCCAGCGCATTACTCGCTTCGCCAAAATTACCACAGCGTCTTCCGAAAGATCTCAGTGAAGCGCAGGTTGAACGGCTATTAGCATCGCCGGGCATTGACCAGCCGCTGGAGTTACGCGATAAAGCGATGCTGGAAGTACTTTACGCTACCGGCCTTCGCGTCTCTGAACTGGTAGGGCTGACGATGAGTGACATTAGCTTGCGTCAGGGGGTTGTGCGCGTCATCGGTAAAGGAAATAAAGAGCGTCTGGTTCCGCTGGGGGAAGAGGCGGTGTACTGGGTAGAAAACTATCTGGAACATGGGCGCCCCTGGCTGTTGAATGGCGTATCGATTGATGTGCTTTTTCCGAGCCAGCGCGCTCAGCAGATGACAAGGCAAACGTTCTGGCATCGTATCAAGCATTACGCGCAACTGGCTGGCATCGACAGTGAAAAACTCTCGCCGCACGTTTTGCGTCATGCGTTTGCTACCCATTTACTGAATCACGGTGCAGACTTACGTGTGGTTCAGATGTTGCTTGGCCACAGCGATCTCTCAACGACCCAGATTTATACGCATGTCGCGACGGAGCGGCTGCGACAGCTTCACCAGCAACATCACCCGCGGGCGTGATCGTTGCTTTTTAAAGGATATGTTATGAAAAAAGGTTTGATCATGTTCACCCTTCTGGCGGCGGCGCTGACCGGCACCGCGCGTGCGGATGATGCCGCTATCAAGCAATCGCTGGCGAAACTGGGTGTACAGAGTTCCGATATTCAGCCTGCGCCAGTTGCCGGAATGAAAACTGTGCTGACCAATAGTGGCGTGCTGTATGTCACCGATGACGGCAAACACATCATTCAGGGCCCCATGTACGATGTGAGCGGCGCCCAGCCGGTGAACGTCACCAACCAGTTACTGATGGCGCATCTCAACGCCCTGGAAAAAGAGATGATCGTCTATAAAGCACCACAGGAAAAGCATGTGATTACCGTGTTCACGGATATCACCTGCGGCTACTGCCACAAACTGCATGAAGAGATGGCTGACTACAACGCGTTGGGGATCACCGTGCGTTACCTGGCTTTCCCCCGCCAGGGGCTGCAGAGTCAGGCCGAGCAGGATATGAAAGCCATCTGGTGCGCAAAAGACCGTAACAAAGCTTTTGACGACGCGATGGGCGGAAAGGGTGTTAAGCCGGCCAGTTGCGATCTTGATATCGCCGATCACTATGCGCTTGGCGTGCAGTTTGGCGTGAACGGGACGCCAGCCATTGTGTTAAACGATGGTTATGTTGTACCGGGCTATCAGGGGCCGAAAGAGATGAAAGCTTTCCTCGACCAACATCAAAAACAGACTGGCGGTAAGTAATTCACGTGAAAGCCGAAATTCGACTTCGCCGCCGCGAGGCAAACGACGCGGCGGATTTACCTGCCGAGCTTCCCCCACTTCTGCGTCGCCTCTATGCCAGCCGCGGTGTTTGTAGCGCTGCGGATCTGGAACGCGGGGTGAAAGGCATGCTGCCCTGGCAGCGGCTGCATGGCATTGATAAAGCGGTAGATATTCTCTATAACGCCTTGCGCGAGGGGTTGCGTATTGTGGTTGTCGGTGATTTTGACGCCGATGGCGCAACCAGTACTGCGCTGAGCGTACTGGCCTTACGCGCACTGGGCGGCAATAACATCGCCTATCTGGTGCCGAACCGTTTTGAAGACGGCTACGGGCTAAGCCCTGAGGTCGTCGATCAGGCGCACGCACGCGGCGCACAACTGATCCTGACCGTTGATAACGGTATCTCTTCACATGCCGGGGTTGAACGGGCCCATGCACTGGGTATTCCGGTGGTGGTAACCGACCACCATCTTCCCGGCGAAACGTTGCCCAATGCCGAAGCCATCATTAACCCGAACCTGCGCGAGTGCGATTTTCCGTCGAAGTCGCTGGCGGGTGTAGGTGTGGCTTTTTATCTGATGCTGGCGCTGCGAACTTTTTTACGCGACAAAGGCTGGTTTGATGAGCGTGGGCTGGCGATCCCTAACCTGGCGGAACTGCTCGATTTAGTGGCCTTAGGCACCGTTGCGGATGTCGTGCCGCTGGATGCCAACAATCGCATTCTCACCTGGCAGGGCTTAAGTCGCATTCGTGCCGGGAAATGCCGTCCTGGCATCAAAGCGCTACTCGAAGTCGCTAACCGCGACGCACAAAAACTGGCGGCCAGTGACCTGGGCTTTGCACTTGGCCCACGTCTGAACGCCGCCGGCCGTCTTGATGATATGTCAGTTGGCGTGGCGCTGTTGCTTAGTGACAATCTCGGCGAAGCACGTGTGCTGGCCAGCGAACTTGATGCGCTAAACCAGACGCGCAAAGAGATTGAGCAGGGCATGCAGGCAGAAGCGTTGACGCTGTGCGAAAAACTGGAACGCAGCCGGGATACGCTGCCGGGCGGCCTCGCTATGTACCATCCTGAATGGCATCAGGGGGTGGTCGGTATTCTGGCGTCGCGTATTAAAGAGCGCTTCCACCGTCCGGTTATTGCTTTTGCGCCAGCCGGGGATGGCACGCTAAAAGGCTCAGGGCGTTCAATCCAGGGCCTTCACATGCGCGATGCGCTGGAGCGTCTGGATACGCTCTACCCTGGGTTAATGATCAAGTTCGGTGGACATGCGATGGCGGCGGGGCTGTCGCTGGAGGAGGCGCGTTTCGAGGAATTCCAGCGCTACTTTGGCGAACTGGTCACCGATTGGCTGGATCCGGCACTGTTGCAGGGTGAAATCGTTTCTGACGGCCTGTTAAAAGCGGATGAAATGACCCTTGATACAGCCGAAATGTTGCGCGATGCCGGGCCCTGGGGGCAGATGTTCCCGGAACCGTTGTTTGATGGCGAGTTTCGCCTTTTGCAACAACGGCTGGTGGGGGAGCGCCATCTCAAAGTGATGGTCGAACCGGTCGGCGGCGGCCCGCTGCTTGATGGTATCGCCTTTAATGTCGACACCTCCTGCTGGCCCGATAACGGTGTGCGCGTCGTCAATATCGCTTATAAACTGGATGTGAATGAGTATCGCGGCAATCGCAGCGTGCAATTAATCATTGATCACCTGTGGCCAATTTAACGCCAGTATTCTCTACTAATAAGGGCTGAAATCCGGTAAAATTCCGCCCTTATGACCGCATTTTGACAAGTCCATCTAAAGAAATCAGACCATGTTTGAAATTAACCCGGTAAAAAATCGCATTCAGGACCTCACGGAGCGCTCCGACGTTCTTAGGGGGTATCTTTGACTATGACGCCAAGAAAGAGCGTCTGGAAGAAGTAAACGCCGAGCTGGAACAGCCGGATGTCTGGAACGAACCTGAACGCGCACAGGCGCTGGGTAAAGAACGTTCCTCCCTCGAAGCTATCGTAGAAACGCTCGACCAAATGAGTCAGGGGCTGGAAGATGTTTCCGGTCTGCTGGAGCTGGCTGTCGAAGCCGATGACGAAGAAACCTTCAACGAAGCTGTCGCTGAACTCGATGCACTGGAAGAGAAGCTGGCACAGCTTGAATTCCGCCGTATGTTCTCTGGTGAGTATGACAACGCCGACTGCTACCTGGATATTCAGGCCGGTTCCGGCGGCACCGAGGCGCAGGACTGGGCGAGTATGCTGGAGCGCATGTATCTGCGTTGGGCAGAAGCGCGCGGCTTTAAGACGGAAATCATCGAAGAATCCGAAGGTGAAGTGGCGGGTATCAAATCCGTTACCATCAAGATTTCCGGCGATTACGCCTATGGCTGGCTGCGTACCGAAACCGGTGTTCATCGCCTGGTACGTAAAAGCCCGTTTGATTCCGGCGGCCGTCGCCACACGTCATTCAGCTCGGCGTTCGTTTACCCGGAAGTAGATGACGATATTGATATCGAAATCAACCCGTCGGATCTGCGCATCGACGTTTATCGCGCATCGGGCGCGGGTGGTCAGCACGTTAACCGTACGGAATCTGCGGTACGTATTACCCACATTCCGACCAATACGGTAACGCAGTGCCAGAACGACCGTTCACAGCACAAGAACAAAGACCAGGCCATGAAGCAGATGAAAGCGAAGCTTTATGAACTGGAAATGCAGAAGAAGAACGCTGAGAAGCAGGCGATGGAAGACAATAAGTCCGACATCGGCTGGGGTAGCCAGATCCGTTCGTATGTCCTTGATGATTCTCGCATTAAAGACCTGCGCACCGGGGTTGAAACCCGTAACACGCAGGCGGTGCTGGATGGCAGCCTGGATCAATTTATCGAAGCAAGTTTGAAAGCAGGGTTATGAGGAACCAACATGTCTGAACAACAAGCACAGGGCGCTGACGCGGCAGTCGATCTTAATAATGAACTGAAAACTCGCCGCGAAAAGCTGGCATTGCTGCGTGAACAAGGCGTGCCGTTCCCGAACGATTTTCGTCGCGACCACACCTCAGACCTTCTGCACGCTGACTTCGATGCAAAAGAAAACGAAGAGCTGGAAGCGCTGAACATTGAAGTGGCCGTCGCCGGTCGTATGATGACCCGTCGCATCATGGGTAAAGCGTCTTTCGTCACCCTGCAGGATGTGGGGGGTCGTATTCAGCTATACGTTGCCCGTGACGATCTGCCGGAAGGTGTTTACAACGATCAGTTTAAAAAATGGGACCTGGGCGATATCCTGGGCGCAAAAGGCAAGCTGTTCAAAACCAAAACCGGCGAGCTGTCTATTCACTGTACTGAACTGCGCCTGCTGACCAAAGCCCTGCGCCCGCTGCCGGATAAATTCCACGGCCTGCAGGATCAGGAAGCCCGCTATCGTCAGCGTTATCTGGATCTGATCTCTAACGAAGATTCCCGCAACACGTTCAAAGTGCGTTCCAAAATCATGGCTGGCATTCGCCAGTTCATGGTGAGCCGCGACTTTATGGAAGTGGAAACCCCGATGATGCAGGTGATCCCTGGCGGCGCGTCTGCGCGTCCGTTCATCACCCATCACAACGCCCTGGACCTCGACATGTACCTGCGTATCGCGCCGGAACTGTACCTGAAACGTCTGGTGGTTGGCGGTTTCGATCGCGTGTTCGAAATTAACCGTAATTTCCGTAACGAAGGGATCTCCGTTCGTCATAACCCAGAGTTCACCATGATGGAACTCTATATGGCGTATGCGGATTACAAAGATCTGATCGAGCTGACCGAATCTCTGTTCCGTACCCTGGCGCAGGACATTCTGGGTAAAACCGAAGTCCCTTACGGTGATGAAGTGTTCGACTTCGGTAAGCCGTTCGAAAAACTGACCATGCGCGAAGCGATTCAGAAATACCGTCCGGAAACCAACATGGCAGATCTGGATAACTTCGACTCAGCAAAAGCCATTGCAGAAAGCATCGGCATCAAAGTTGAGAAGAGCTGGGGTCTGGGCCGTATCGTGACTGAGATCTTCGAAGAAGTGGCCGAAGCACACCTGATTCAGCCGACTTTCATCACCGAGTACCCGGCAGAGGTTTCTCCGCTGGCGCGTCGTAATGACGTGAATCCGGACATCACCGACCGCTTTGAGTTCTTTATTGGTGGTCGTGAAATCGGTAACGGCTTTAGCGAGCTGAACGATGCCGAAGATCAGGCGCAACGCTTCCAGGATCAGGTTAATGCGAAAGATGCGGGCGATGACGAAGCGATGTTCTATGACGAAGACTATGTGACCGCGCTGGAACATGGTCTGCCGCCGACTGCGGGTCTGGGTATTGGTATCGACCGTATGGTTATGCTGTTTACCAACAGCCATACCATCCGTGACGTGATTCTGTTCCCGGCGATGCGTCCGGTAAAATAAGTCGTTAAGACGTGAAAAAGCCCTGGCGTGCAAACACAGGGCTTTTTTATTGCCTGACGCTGGCGGCAAATTGTCTGAGTTGTTCGTTGGCGTTCTCGGCTTCCAGCACCATCCACGGACTAAATGCCCAGGGGGTTGCAACCAGAGAGCGGAAGAGGGCATCAATTTTAACCCACTGATACTCCATGACTTCCTCGGTATTGATATCCAGTGGCGTAACGATTTGTGCAGCAAAGACGGGGCAAATTTCGTTTTCGACAATCCCGGACGGGTCGGTTTCGCGATAGCGGAAACCCGGCGCAATAGGCGTAATGTCGATAATATCGACCCCAACTTCATAGCGGCAGCGGCGAACCATCGCCTGTTCAAGCGTTTCCCCCTCTTGCGGATGTCCGCAAACGGAGTTAGTCCAGACACCCGGCCAGGCCTTTTTGCCCATCGCCCGGCGTGTGACCAGACATTCACCATGTGAATTGAAAAGCCAGGAAGAGAAGGCGAGATGGAGCGGGGTGTTATGGTGATGAGCGGTATACTTTTCTTCCATGCCGATGGGTGAGCCGTGCTCATCCAGCAAAATGACATGTTCTTGCATGCTTATGATTTCTCCGGAGCGATATAAAACCGTATGACGCGACGCCAGGGTGGCTATGGCGCAACTCCATAGCCGGATCGGTGGCGTCGCGCCAGCGGTTAAACATTATACCCGTTCTCAGGCAAACAGTTTGGCCCAGAGGGCGGAAAAGGGCATTACCAGCAAAAGGCCGGGCAGCATATTAGCGACCGGAAACGGTTTTATGTTGCAGATACGCAACCCCGTGGCCACCATAATCAGCCCGCCCGTGCAGGAGAAGTCCGCCATCATATCGGGTGTGATCATGTGCAGGATATAAACGGCAATCGTTGCCAGCGCGACCTGCACAATGATCAGCGGAATGCCGATGGTCATGACCGAGAAACCGAGCATGGTGGCGAAAATCGCGGCGGTGAACAGATCCAGTACTGTTTTGATATACAGAATCGACGGATCGCCGGTCATCCCTTCATGCATTGCCCCGAAGATCCCGGTGCCGCTGGCGCAAAACAGCACCAGAATGGCGACGAATTTTTCCGTAAATTCGTCATGCGTCAGCCCCTGTACCGGCGGGAAAACATGGTTGATCAAACCGCGTGTGGTACCGGCGGCTTTGCCAATCTGTTTTTCCAGGAAGAAGGCTTCCCCGATGACCGCACCCAGTACCATGGCCAGTACGACAGCGGGCATAAACTTCACTTTGATAACCAGATTGATGCCCAGGCCAATCGAGCACAAACCGAAGGTCAGCGGCAGCGCGGTTTTGACGCGATCCGGAATACGGGTGCCAACAACGGAGCCAAGCAGGCCGCCGATAACGACCGCAGCACCATTAACATAAGGTCCAATTAACATAGAAATTCCTGAGAAATTAAGCGCGATGAAGCAAGTTCCCTTCGCCCCAGCGCGGGATGTTTTTAACATCAATATCGAACAGATCCAGCGCGCGGCTGACACTATGCGTAATGATTTCGTCGGCCGTTTGCGGGCGCTGATAGAGCGCCGGAACCGGCGGGAAAATAATCCCGCCCATCTCCGTAACGGCCTGCATATTGCGAATGTGCCCCAGGTTCAGCGGCGTTTCGCGTGCCAGCAGCACCAGGCGGCGGCGCTCTTTAAGCACGACATCGGCCGCCCGGGTCAGCAGGTTATCGGTAAGACAGTGTGCGATGGAGCCCAGAGATCGCATCGAACACGGGGCGACTAACATCCCCAGCGTCTTAAACGACCCGCTGGAAATAGAAGCCCCAAGATTTCCGATCGGATGCACCACATCCGCCAGCGCCATTACCTCATCCAGCCGATAATCCGTTTCCAGCTCGCAGGTTTTTTCCGCCCCTTTTGTTACGACCAGATGGACTTCGAGATCCTGCCCGCGTAAAAGCTCCAGCGCCTTCACGCCATACTGAAAACCAGAAGCACCGCTGATGCCGACAATCATGCGTCGTGATGTGGTCACACTTATCCCCTTATTCGAAGTCTGGCAGGAAACGTTTCACATCCACCTCTTTGAACTTCGAGCGCTCAAACCATTAAGGCCAATTGCCACACTGATATCGTGAAAGCCTTTCACTTTGTTGAAGACCATGACCGGGCCATTTTTGCGTGTTGGACGCTGGCAGGTACCGCCTGCACCCACGTAGCGATAGACGCCGGACAGTTCGGCATGTGGATCCACTTCGGTATCGGTTTCCACATATTCGCCGGGCAAGGTTTTTAATAATTCGAGCGCTGAACGTAAATCGTAAACATCGCTGGTAGGTTTATTTTCTGAATTTGACATAGCCTGTTCCATCTCAAGAAAGATAATTAAGGTCTGCGCCTACCTTATTTTCCAGGTGCTTTTTAAACAAATACCGTTTTCCTGATTCTCCCCATATCAAAAAAGTACTCTTTGCACAGATGTTAAATATTTAAAGCAAAAGTGAAATAATTAACGTGCTTTTCCTTTGGTTGGGTAAGTGTGATACTGAATGCCTCAATGCTACGGGGTATAAGCGTATGGATTTGAAAAGATTGCGTTATTTTTGTCGTGTGGTGGAACAAGGCTCCATAAGCCAGGCTGCAAAAGTGCTGAATATGGCACAACCCCCGCTCAGCAAACGCATACAGGAACTTGAAGAAGAACTTAATGTGCCATTGTTTACACGCCAGGGAAATCGCATTGAACCCACTGATGCGGGTTATTTTCTTTATCGTAAAGCCTGTGAAATATTACGTCAGGTCGAAGATACCGCCCGTGAAACTGTGGCGATTGCTAATAAAGAAAAATTTCAATTGAGAATCGGTTTAACTCATCTTTTTCAGTCCTATTTTAAACCTCTGCTTCTCGAGTTATATAAGCGTCATCCGCAGGCTGAAATAAATATCTCTGTTACGGATTCCAGCCATTTAGAGACGATGCTAAATGAGGGAACTATCGATCTGGCGTTGATTCAGCGCCCGTACCGCAGTGAAGGGTTCGATTTTGTCTCCTTCGACCCGGTCAGGCTGGTGGCGGTGATCAGTAAAAAATGTCTGCCGCAGGTACCGCAAAGTCCCTTTGATTATCAGGCGCTGGAGGCATTCCCGTTGGTGCTTTTGCACCGGGCGAAAGATTCCGGCACCTATGAAATGCTGATTGATTTGTTCCGCAAAGCCGGGGGTAATCCGAAGGTTATCATGCATATCACCCAGCCGGGAGTCATTCTGGAATGGCTGGAGTCCGGGCTGGCGGCGGCAACGTTATTACCCTCCTCGGAAGTGGATGCATCGAAGTTAACAAACTGCCACGTGGTGGATGTTTTTCCCTCGCCGCAGGTCTTTTATCCGGCGCTGGTGAAAATCCCGGCCATGAACTGGCTGCCTGAAATCATGGAAATTATTGCTCACGGTTATCCCTTTATCGACAGTAAGCGGTAAGTGGTTGGCATCCCGGCGTTGGCTGCCTAGAATAAGGGGCCATTCATTTTTACAGAGGATCTGTTTTGCGTGCAGGAAGCCTGACAAGAAACCCATTCCACATTGTCATTTGCCTGACCGTGGCGTTATTGCTGGCGGGGTGTGCTGGCAGTAAATCGTCCGATAGCGGCAATGTTTACACGGTAAAACGTGGGGATACGCTGTCCAAAATTTCACGCCAGACCGGCACCAGCGTGAGCGACCTTGCACGGCTCAATGGGATTTCTCCGCCGTACACCATTGAGATTGGCCAGCGTTTGAAGCTGAACAGCTCGTCGAAATCGTCCTCTGCAAAAGGCGGTACTCAAACGGCGAAAGTCATCCCTTCATCGGCTGTACCGCTCTCTTCCTGGCCGCCCGTCGGGCAACGCTGCTGGCGCTGGCCAACCACGGGCAAGGTGATCAGACCGTATTCCACCTCCGAAGGCGGGAACAAAGGGATCGATATCGCGGGGGCTCGCGGCCAGGCGGTTTACGCTGCCGGAGCAGGGAAGGTGGTCTATGCCGGCAATCAGCTGCGCGGTTATGGCAATCTGATCATGATTAAGCACAGTGATGAGTACATCACGGCCTATGCGCACAACGACACTATTCTCGTTAATAACGGGCAGAGCGTGAAGATTGGGCAAAAAATTGCCACGATGGGCAGCAGTGATGCCGATGGGGTGCAACTGCACTTCCAGATACGCTATAAGGCGACGGCCATCGACCCACTGCGCTATCTGCCGCCGCAGGGCAGCCCACCGAAATGTTAAGATTCGCGCTAAGCGATTAATTTATGGTCAGTTAGTCGTTTAGCGTCTTGCCAGTCGGTGTTTAAGGTTTATAATGCCTGTCACACCACAAGGCGGGTGTAGTTCAATGGTAGAACGAGAGCTTCCCAAGCTCTATACGAGGGTTCGATTCCCTTCGCCCGCTCCAGCCCTTTAAAAGCCTTGTAACTCATTGAGTTAGCTCTAAGGTGATGTGACCAAAGTACCGCTATTTACCCTGATAGTTGCCGCGATTTGTTGAACGGTGAACAGGGAGTTTAGCAAAGCGCTGGCGGTCGTTCCACTTGTCATACCGCGATAGCCCAACATGAACAGAAAGCCGCACACCCGGCATGATTCCCTGAAACTTTTAGTGAAGAGCATTTTAGCCCGATGCCCCCGTTCTGTCGCCGTCGCGAGACGCCGCAGGGGATAAACAGGTTTATGGTGGTCACGGTACTTGCAGACCATATGCAAGCTCTGCCAGCGGTTCGGCCTCGCTCCCTTTGGGTACATGGTCATCCTGATAAGCTTCATTAACTGACATAACTGTGATGTAGTCGCCATAGGCTCCGCTTGTTGCTGTACCACCAACGGGGCTTAAATGGCTCTTTTTATTTTATGTCAAAAGCCTTTAAGGCCTTGTGTTAAAATTACTAAGAGATAAAAATAACTAGAATTTCATCATTTCCATTGGCATGAGAGAAAAATAAAGTGTCTAAAATACCTTTCCCCCACGTTTATAAATTCTCATCACTTAATATCAACTCGCTTTCGGCTCTCGCTGAGGGGAAAGCTTGGTTCTCTAAGCTCGCTGATTTTAATGATCCTTTTGAGGGACAATTCGTAATTGAGACGCCAGATTTTACTAAAGAGAATGAGAGAGAAAAATTTTTCGCGCATGAGGCTAAAAAACTCCCTTTTAATGTAATGAAAGAATCGGCGTTAGATTTAGTAAGATTTCGGTATAACCAGTCGCCTGCGGATTATGAACGATTCTTTAAGGATTTAGTTGAATCAACAAGGAATGATTTCTACAACTCATATCTCAACACTGGAGCGTACTGCGTTGCATCTGACATACCAGACACACAAATGACCCAAGTCAGCAATGCACTCATGTGGTCACATTACGCTGATGGCATGAGAGGCTTTTGTATAAAGTTTGACGCAAACAAATTCTATAGCAGCTTGAATTCTCTTAATGAAGATGATTTCTATTGGTCTCCAGTGCATTACGAGGATAAGCTTTGCATTGTTGATTATTATGATTTTGACAATATGGCAAAAAATGCCACGGCAAGGGCTATCCATACCAAACATAGCGGATGGGAGTACGAGTATGAATGTCGCTTTATCACTCATCGCTCTGGATTATATAAATATGATCACAATGCGATAAGCTGTATTTTTATTGGTGATAAAATGCCTTCATCTCATCAACGGATATTACTGGATATATGTGAGAAAAATCTTCCAGATGTTGAAATCGTCGGTGTAAAAACTCATAAAAACAGTTATGCAATTGAACTAGGTAAGTACGTTAAAGCATGATTGCCTAGGTAAGGTTGTGTAATTATCTTTCGTCCGGTTCGAAAGGATATACCTCGGCGATCCCCGCCACGTATAGCCCGCGCTGGGCAACGACTTGCTAAGAGGGGAGGGGGTGGTCAAATGAGCTACGATGACTTGGATGCTGTAGCAAAGCGTGCATTGCAAGAGGCGGAGTACATGAGAAGCAATGAAGCTAAGTTGGCACAACTAGCCCGAATAAAACAGCTTACGGCGTATACGAATTGGCTTGCTGAGCGCGGCGACTGGGGCGACCCAAACCCGACTACAGAAGAGGATGCGCTAAAGTTGCTGCATGTACGCCGAACGCGTGTTGGATACGACACGATGCAAGTGCTCGACTGTAACTTTGTGGAACTGTATGAGCATATAGATGCTGCTCTTGAAAATGCGTTAGCGTGGCGAGATTATCGGGTTAAAGAGTGGGCGGCTGAATCTGATATTGCTGAACTGAATGCTTTATGGGAGTGGTTCCGAGAGAGGCTGCCCGCTGACTATGTATCGCCGTATTAGAAATAGAATGCAGCCTTATCCCAAAAGATGTTAGCAATCCCCACCGCAAGCGGCTCTCCGGGGTTTGTGCGCATGAAGTAATGCGGTTGTACTGGGTATGTGCGCACAACCCTCTACAAACCGCATTCTACCGTTAGCCTATAGCTTACTCCCGGCTTGAAAAATTGCACGCTTATGGTTGCCCCTCCCTCAACTCTATAGCTCGCCCGCGCCCCCGTGTGCATGTGCGTGCCCGCGCGTCAGGGGTCGCTGAGAAACCCTAAGATTTTGCTCATCCGAGACAAGCATTACAGGAGCGTGCTACTGAGCGAGATGCTGGCTGATTGCTGTTGCTGAATAACCGTGTGGGACGAGTGCTGCGATCATCTGCCTTTCACTGTGTATCTGTACATCCCTCTAAAACGATCTGTATCGCTCTGTGCTGCGTTCTGTGCTTCCAATGTGTGATTCAATGCCTTTGTGATTTCGAGATCGTGGCGGTGCCGTGCTGATCTGCTGCGTGCGCTCTACGCTGTGTTCGCTGGATGTGCCGGGGAATGCTGCTGTGGGGCGGTGCCAGTCTCTTTCGGGTATACCTGATAAAGACATAGATACACTGTCTCATTTGACTATCCATAAAACTCTATTGACTACACATTATTGATGTGATCTCTTATAGGTCTTGCCGTGATATTTCATTGAGACTTAGGGGGGAAGCATGGCACACAATGCTCTTATCTATTGCCGCGCCAGTACAGCGGAGCAACACGCAGACCGGGCGCTGGGCTTGCTGCGAGAGTTCGCCAGTGAGCGGGGATGGCCTGTACGGGCGGAGTACATTGAGAACGCCAGCGGTGCGAGACTCGCTCGCCCTGAATTGATGTGCCTGCTGGATGATGCGCAGGCCGGAGAGGTCTTGCTTGTCGAGAGCATCGACAGGCTAAGCCGCCTTACGCAAAAGGAATGGGCGACACTGAAACAGAGGATTCAGGATAAGGGACTGGTGATCGTTGCCGTTGACCTGCCAACCTCATGGCAATTACTGAACGATACGGCATCAGAGCTTACAGAGGGCATTCTGAGAGCTGTTAACGCAATGCTGATCGATATCCTCGCTACGATGGCACGAGTGGACTATGAGACACGCAGAGTACGCCAAGCGCAGGGCATCGAGCGTGCTAAAGCTGAGGGGAAATATAACGGGAAGTCTAAAGACGAGAGCGCCCGTGAAGCTGTCCGCGATATGCTGGGGCAGGGTGTGAAACCCGAACGCATCATGAAAGCTGCCGGGATAAGCCGTGCGACCTTCTACCGTATCAAACGTGAGCTGGCCGCCAGCGTTACAGAGTGATGACCTACAGCCTGATGAGGTGCCAGCACTGGCCGTTACTGAGCTGTGGGTGATGGATGACCTACAGCTTTTACAATGATATCAATGCGTTAAGCTGTTATTGATATCGTATATGTATGATTTGTATGTATTGTTGGGTTTTACTGGCGGAGGATGAATAAAGACGCAGGTGCGGCAGTGGACGTGCCGAGGATGCATTCATCCTCAGATTATGAAAGTGGTTTACCACTGAATAATTCCCGGATGGGGGCGGGGAAGGGGTACATAGCTATCTGTTACCACACCTAAGATTACAACTGTTTGTATTTAAATATAATTACTGAATAAATGAGTGATCACTCAGGTAACAATTACGTATGTCTCCCTTATCCGGTATCATCTCTCAGATGGTAAATGCTGCGCCTCAGTGGCTCCGCTTTCCCTAAAGCCGGAGACAGGGCTTCGCCCCTTCTCCAGACCTCTTCCCCTGCTGCGCTTCTAGCTGTGCGCCAGCCCGCTCCATCGCCTTTGGCTCATTCCCGGTCTTCGCCCGCTGTGATGCTCGGCCACTCTACGCAACCGTGCTTGCCGTGGCAGGCAATGCGGCGGGGATATGTAGTGAGTTAATTATCAAATACCTTAATTGTGATTATTTATATTTAAATACAATAAGTTAAATTATGGAGTCTTACTCAATACCATTAGTAATTATAACCATCTGTCTTTATTAATAATTATAAGGGTCACTACTAAAGATAGACGGTAACGCAAATCACCAACTTTTCCGTCCCTTATTGCCCTACTGATTAGCATTCTGATAACGCAGATAGATCGCTGGCTACAACGCGGTATGCCTTTAAAAGTGTATATTGAGACAAGACACACCCCGAATAACATCACTGACAATGAAGGCAATTACTATGGCAAGCGGTACTCACAATGCTGCTCCCAGCCGCACTACATTCCACGGTGCCAGTAATCCTACCGAAAATCTCACTCCACGCCAGACGCCACAAGGTTTCGTCCGGTTGCTCGTGGATGATAGTGACCACTATGGAGAACAGTACGCCGAATAGCGTTGCTGACGCTGCCATCAATAGCCCCTTTTATATCGATCTAAACTTACCTTAATTTCTTGGAGATCTTTCATATGCCAACAACATTAAATCGTCTGCTTACGCTGGCTGCTGATGCTGATTTAATGAAGGATGCTGACCTAACACCCAACGAACTATTGTCTCGCGGGCTTGTTCACGCCAAGTTAAAGAAAGTTGATGGTGGTGTTTTACGCGCCGCTTATGATGAGCGTACCGGGGAATTTATCTATCACGGTGACGGGCGATTGATGCTTTTCAAAGAGTGGAAAGCGCTCAACGGGATTGGTCGCAGTAAGCGAGCGGATGCTGATACTCGTCTGGTTATCCAGCCCGGAGACGCGATTAACTGCCGACGCGCCGAGCTTGAGCAATGGCTGTCCGATGCACCTGCCCGGTACGCTGACCCACTGTCGCCAGACTTCCCCGGTGTTCGTGTCGATGACGCTGCACTTAAACCGCGCGAACACTGCATTCCAGAATCGACAACCGGGCAGAACGCTTTCCTTAAAGCCTGTCGCGAATTCCTGATTTGTGATGAGAAGACCATCCGCCGCATCAATCGTGGCATGAGCAAGCTGGAAGCGATGCGCAACGCAGATTTCAAACGCTACGGAGACTCAGCGGAGTTTCGTCAATTGTGGTGTGGAGAGTCGAAACCCACTGATGATAAATTCAACACGAAAAATCTGCACTGCGATGCAGGTGGCTCGACGTTGCCGCCGACCATCCCGCCACTGACAACTGAGTCATACGAATTTAAAGCGCTAACACAGTGCGACCGATATGCAACCTCCGCTTTACTGCCGCCGCTTGATTCTGATGGTTCGATAAAACTGGACTGGCGACCGGGGCAGATGGACGTGGCCGAAGCTGTTTTCCGTCATGGGCGGGATGTGCTTGCTGTTCTTCCGACCGGGTTTGGTAAAACGGCTGTGTTTACGTACCCGTTATTTTATGAATCTCGCGCTGGCGTTGGCCTGACTGTGGTTGTGGTTCCAACGAACACATTGAAGCGCCAGCTTCTCCAGCATCTGCGCGACATTGACGTTCACGCCGTGGCCTTTGGCGATAAGCTGCCGAAGCGCCGCAACGCGCAGCAACTGGCCGGAATTGCTGCTGGCGCTTTCCGTGTCGCTGTCATTTCTCCCGAACATCTCGTTCCATCAAGCCAAGTGTTTGCTGCACTGATGGCTTACGGCGTGGACAGAATCATCATTGATGAAGTCCACACGGTAGACGATTGGGAATTTCGGGACGCCCTCCCTGCAATGAAGCACACCCTGCAAAATGCTTTCCCTAAAACGCAGCGGTGTGCATTCACCGCGACCCTGCCAAAAGGGAATGAGGCTGACCTGATGAAAGAGTTGGGCTGTCGTGGCGGGTTCCTCACCTTTCGGGCTGACGTTTCAAGAGAGAACATCCAGTTGATTCCTGTCCGGCAATGCGCAATTCAGCGCCGGGCTGCTGTTGGTCTGGTTAATGCTCTGCCGGAGGATGAGAAAGTTTTGATTATGGTGGACAGCATAAAGATGCTGTACGCCTATCTCGCTGAACTGGGAGGCCGCGCCCGGCCTTATCATTCTGACGTTGAGCGACTGAGCCGCGACCAGCGGCACGCTAACGCTGAGTGGTTCGCCTCAACGCCGGGTGCTGTTCTGGTGGCGACCAAAGCCTTTGGCCTCGGCGCTGATATCCCTGACGTACGTAACGTCATCGTCACTTATGTACCCGAAGACATCGCCGACCTCGTTCAGATGGTTGGTCGCGCTGGTCGCGATGGTGAGCCAGCCCGCGCTTTCCTGCTATGGTCTGAGCTGGCGTTGTACGGCGACCCGATTGTTTACGATGCCGATGCTGCCCCTGTGCCGTCCGGTGTGCCTGATGAGCTGGCTTACTTCTACCGCCCTGAAAATTGCAACTGGGGCTATATCTCCCGCTATTTCTGAGCGGTTTAGCTCGCCTATTTAAGTTCCTTTCTGGAGAAATCCGTATGCCTGATGAAACCTCGCTGCATCGCGCGGGGCGTTCTGACGCCCTGATTAATGCACAACTGGCCTATGCCCTGAACGGATATACCTTTGACGGACTGGCCTCCCGTCACGTCCACGCCCTTAACCGGGAAGCTGTCATACGCAAAGCCAGCACGCCGCTGATGCGCTTTTGTGTCACCAATGGCTGCGAAGTGTGGGAGGTGTTGGCGTCCGTCCTGAACAGGATGAAGCGCCGGGACGGTTCCCGCCTGTGGCCGACTTGGCGGCTGGCAAATGAAGTTTTCAATGGACGATTGCACCGGGAGCGCAAGACTAATGAAGAAGTCTTGGCCGCAGTGCAACGTCGCTTATTCCTTCCCAAGACTGTTCACCGTGAAGCTGTTCAACATTTGCGTGCGCTCGGCCTGTTGCCTCTAGCTGGAGATGACCAATGAAAACTGATGCTGAGTTTCAACGCGATACATGGACGCTCAAGTGCTTATTGCAGGACGCCCTAATCCGTCGCCTGAAAGACGATGCATCCGGCGAGTCCCGTATGGTGGCTGCTGAATTGTCGAGTACGGTTAACTTCCTTAAGACCAATGCCGCTGAATCACCCGACGCGACATTCAATAACGTTTTCCCGGAGGATGATGACTAATGCAGCCGCACCAGTTTCGGCAATGGTTCGCCTCGTTGCCTGATAAATATCAGAAGCAAGCCAAAGCTCTGTACGACGACGCCCGGCGTGGCGGCGGTGTCCACACTGCATCCAGTCTCGACCTCATCCGCACACTAATTGAAGACCAAATTTCATTTGATGGAGCTTATACATATGACGACCACTAATAAGACCCCGCTGACACTGGCCGAAATCCAACGCATTAACACACTCGCCAAACGCGAGCTGATGAACCTGAGTGAGATTGTTGCTGCAACCGGACTCGACCCGGTGGATGTGGACTTAGTAATCAAAGGCCAGTACGTGGACGACCTCGCCGACCAGTGGAAGGATGACGCCGACATTACGCTAGCCGAATATGAAACCATCCGCCGCCGCTACAAACCCGGCAAAGGGCACTGGGACACTGAATACACCATCGCGCGGAACATGTTAATCCGACCTGAAACCGTGCTGGCCATCGCTCATTCAAGATTCCAGAACGCCCACACTCACCCCGTGCCAAAGCCCGTTAAAGCGAAGCCGGAGAGCGCGAAAACAGTGCGTCGCCTGTTCAGTGCCGACATTGACGAGGTGCATAAGCTGGAGCGCTTCGGCTGGCCTGCTGCTGATATTGCCGGGAAGCTGGGTGTCCCTGTTGAGGCCATCGCGCATATGCAACGCTGCCTGCGTAATCGCTGGTCTTATCCCGACATTCTGGAATCTGTTAATTCCAAATACGGTAAGGCCGCATGATGGACGAGAACGATACCCACGAAATCATTAACCCGGCGTTTGACCCTGCCCGGTACGCGAATCTGGACGAACAACGAGAAGGATATGCCCCCATGCAGTCGCGTGACTGGGGCATCCTGACACAGAACCTGACTGGCGAACCTGCACCTAAACAGCCAGCCGCCACCTGTGGACGCCGCCAGCGTCCGCGCGGCTCAGTGGGTGAACGCCGCTGGCTACGAAGCCGTGGCCTGCTTTGACCAGTTAACTATCCCTAGGGAATTTACCATGAATATTTTAGATAGCGCGGCTAAGACGATTGTCCTCGTCCAGCCGCGCACCGCCGCTGAGGGTGGTGTGCAATTGAAGTTCATCGCCGCGACGCTTGATATGAGACAAATCGATATCGCCCGTGCGTATCAGGTGGACAGACAGGACGTTAACAAAATGGTTCACGGCATGAAGCGAATCCCGGAACGCTGTGTTCCTGTACACATGCTGCTGCTGGAATTGGCGCAGAAATCCATTCTCGTTAAAGAGGTTGCTTAACTATGGCTGACAATCAGAACCCGTATTTATCAGACGCTGGTCAATCTCCAGCCCAGCAATCACCGTACACCGCTCCACCTGTTGGCGCGGACAATGGAGCATCCCGCTTTAGCTCCGCGCCTGCTGATGCTGGTTTCCTGAAAACGCAGCCCGTTAACGGCAACGATGGCGGACAGTGGAACAATGGCAATATCGCGAACCAACAAGACCAGAACGCCGATGTAACTATTCAGGTTGGGGATACCATTCCCCTGATGGATGGGACGACTGTCGAGTACACCGCCGAGATGCAAAGCCTGATTGGTCAATTCCACCAGTCAGTTGAAAGCCAGTTAGGGCAGGGTAGCTTTGACGCCATGCTGCAATACGCTGGCACTCTCGACGCCGGGACTCAATCCACCCTTGAAAGGCTGGTCATGTCTGGCGACCCCGCGCAGATGTCGCGTGCGGTTCAGTACCTGCAAGAGCGTATGGCTGCTGGCTCTGTCACTGGTTATGTCCAGCACGGCCAGCCTACCGCGCAACCTGTCGGTATGTCTCATGCTGAGTTTATCGCAGCGTATGACCAGCTTTCGCAGTGGGCGCAGCAATCAGGGTATGGCCCCGGCCATCGCCAGTACGATGAACAATACCGCGCTCTGGTTGCGCAGCGTTCCGCTGGCAAACGTGCTGGCCGCTAACGCCCAACGGTGGAATGCGCCCTGCAAGACTGAGTGCGCACCAACCCGGTACTACCACACCAATCTATGCGCATGAGTCCCCGCAAGCCGCATTCTGCGCGGCATCTGAAAGCCTGTTTTTTATTAATCGAGGTTCGTAATGAGTACCTGTAATTTCCATGCCGTGGAGCGTGTCGCTGACGTGCGCCCGGATTTTGCCTTGCCGCTGGGTAGATATGACCACGTTTACCCTGAGCGTGTGCAGCGCGCTTTCAATCCAGACGAAGCGGTTTATATCGTTGCACGGTCTGCCACGTCCGACACCCGCACCTCTGGCGTTAGCCGTGGCCTGTCCCCGGAGCTGCCGCCGAAGATGGCCGAAAGGCTGCGCGAACGTGAACGGCACGAGAAAAACCGAGCCAGACCCCGCAAGGTGATCACTGAGACGATACGCGCTGAGATTATCGATCGCTCTGCAAAAGGCCAGAAGAACAGTTACATCGCCAGCAAGGTTGGCGTATCTGAAACCTCTGTGCGTAAGGTGGTGAACATGGCGCATATGAGTGCGCACTAATGCAAGGTAATACGTTCGCCTTACTTCACGCGCACTAACCCCTGAGAACCGCGCCAGCTCTGGCCTCGCAAAGCCAGTTTCGGGTACTCCGAGACTAAATATCGATAGTTCGTTTTAACCCTTATTTCCCATCGCTTTGAATCCTGCCTCGGCGGGAGGATTACGCACGCCCGCGCTATGACGATGGCCGGGCTTATCTCGTCAGTGAATCCACTGGCACAACCTACGTAGGAGTTTTACATATGGCCGATAACATTTATTCGCCTGACCAGTTCCGCCCCCATTATGGCGGTGTGGAATCCGACAACGATATTCACATTGAAGCTTATGACCGTGATGTTCAGACGCGTCTTGAAGCCAAATCTGTATTTCTGGCCGAAGGGCTGAGCACATACAAGCCACTGAAAAACAGCAATCAGTATCGTGTAGACCGCCTGAGCGGAGATCTGGAAGTGAAAGGCCGCTCGCGTGGTGAGTCACTGCAACCAACCGCTGTTAAGTCGGACAAGCTGATTATCTCGGTTGACACTGTATCGTACATTCGTATCCCGATTGACTATCAGGATGACTGGACAGCACCCACATTTCGCGCAGAGCTGAGCCGCAATATCGGTACTGCTCACGCTAAGTTCTACGACGAAGCGCACACCGTCCAGCTAATCAAAGCGACTGACTTTGTACCGCCGCCGACACTGCAACCAACGTTTAACCCGCTTACGGATAATGTTGTCTCGCTCGACTTGACAGCGGGGAGCGAAGAGGATGCGGCTAGCGAACTGGTTCACGCTATCAAAGCGGCTGCTAATCGCTTTCTCACTGAGAAAGATATTCCGGTGGCCGAGTTGGTACTGCTTATCGACCCGGCTTGGTTCAGCATCCTGATGGAACATAAGAAGCTGATGAACGTCCGTTACAGCCGGGATAGCGGCAACGATTATGCATGGCGTCGCGTTGGCTATGTTGCTGGGGTGCGTGTCATTGAGCTGAACAGCTACCCGCAGGAATCCATTACCGGGCATGAGCTGGGCGCTGATTATGATGTGACCGCAGAGGAAGCGCTGACGAGAGCTACCCTGTTTAAACCTTCCTCCGTACTGTTGACGGTAGAAGCACAGAGCGTCATCAATCGCACTTGGGATGACGAACGCGAGATGGCGATGGTTATGGACTCATATCGCCTGTTCAATGTTGGGCTGCGTCGCCCTGACTGTGTTATCAATTTCCTACAAGCTGCGTAGCAACAGGGGCTGAGCCATGAATATTGACGCTTATGCCCCGGAGTTGTTGTGCTCTTTGTTTCGGTACGATGCGGAGACTGGCCGCCTGTTCCATGCAGTAGATCGGGTTGGAACCAATAAGCGGATTTACGTTAACGCAGGGGAACTGGCTGACACGGCAACGGACAGCGCCGGGTATCGGCGCGTGTCTGTCCGCATCGACGGAAAGACACACATGCTCTATGCGCATCGCGTGGCCTTCATCATTGCTAATGGTGGTATCCCTGTTGGGATGCAAACCGACCACATCAACGGCATACGTGATGACAATCGACTGATTAACCTCCGCGCCGTTACACCGCAGGAGAATCAGCACAACTACCGCAAAGCGAAGGGATATAGCCGCCACTCCTGCTCTGGCAAGTGGGAGGCTTACATTCGCGTTGATGGTGTACGCCGTCACCTCGGCTTATTTGCTACCGAAGCGGCTGCGCGCTCTGCGTACCTGAAAGCGAAGCGACGCTATCACCCATCAACGCCAGCCGACTTATTAATGGCTGCTTAAATTTCATAGGGGCAATTAATGGCTGATGAAAAGCCGATTAAGCCGCTGGCCGAAGATGACCCGCGCCGCCAGCGTTACGCCGAACTGCTAGTCGAAGCGCAGCGCGTGACCATCCCACGGTTACAACCGGGAGATGCTGATGGAATCATGTGTCAGCTTGCGGCATTGCTTGGTGCTCCTGTCCCCTCTGTTGGTTCCCTGACTGAACACGCCGTTGCATGGCGTGCCTGTCTGCTTGCTCAGGGACTTGGTGAACTGCTGGAGGGAAACAGCAAGCAGGTGCTGACCATCTTCTTTTTACTGTGCTGGAAAAATGCTGCCATGAAATTTGAAGGAGAACGCCGGGAAGAGATGGCCGCAGCCCGTGAGGGGCTAACGGTTGAGCGGTTTCGGCAAACCCACCCAGTTAATGACGAGGAGAAGGGCAATGGCAACAACGATTAAATTACGGTGGCGGTACATTGACCCGCCGCCGATGACGGGCGCACTTGCTGACCTGAAACAATGGGTGGCAGATGCCGGGACGCCTGAGCTTGAAGCTAAATTTCGTGAGCTGCTGGGACTGGTGCGCCGCAACGGTATCAGTGATGAGCTGGTTTATTCGATGGCGTCTGAACTCGGCGCACTGGTTAAGCTACGCCAGCGGGAAGAGTTTGAAGCCTGCAAACGTGCTGACCATGACGGCGAGGATTTAGAGCGCTGGTTGCATGGAGAAATATATAATGGCTACTCTTGAACAGAAATTGAGAAAAGCACTGCGCGGTTATCTTGAACGCCTCGGTAATATGTCGCTGGCTGACAGGGTTAAATACGCCGATGCTTTTGAGGATGTTTATAACCTCGTTCTGAATAGCCCCGGCAGGCTGGAGTTGCGCCGCGCTGATGTGGCTGCTGTTCGTGTCTTCCTTTGGAATTATCAATACCGACGCTGCGCGGTGACAGGTAAGCCACTACGTCTTGCATCTGCTGTGCTGGATCATTGTCACCGTACCGGGCGCGTGCGTGCTGTTGTACATCGCTCTGCTAATGCGGCGGAAGGCGGTTGCCATGTGGGGCGGCTATGTGGGCTGTCACCCGCCAGCATGAGCACAATGTTGGTGAGCTACCGCCGACAATATAAGGGGCTTGGCGTCATCTACCCCACTTAATATTATCGTTTTCGCTGGTTTTATGATCAGTGTCAATTGTTTGATTATTGTACGTTTACTGGTAGGGGAGGCAGCCATATAACATATGTGCAGGCAAAAGCCTGTATCACGAGGATTCAGTAAAATGACTGATAATAAGAAGAAAGTTGGTACACCTGATAACGATTTAATAAGTATCAAACAAGATTATGAGAAACGTGATTGGGCTAAAAAGTTTGGCGTCAGTGAGGATAAACTGACAAGAGCTGTAATTGCAGTAGGACACTCGGCTAAAAAAGTGCAGGAATGGTTAAAGAAAAACTAACGAATAAGCGCCTTTCGAGGCGCTTTATTTTTCTATATTATTCAGGATAAAAATAATGGCTAATAATCTCATAATTACATACGACTTAATAAAGACAAAAGATTATCCAGCAGTGCACAATGCTATTAAGTCGTTAGGCGCTTGGGCAAAAGTGACAGAATCAAACTGGTATGTTAATTCAGCTTATACTGCCGAGCAGGCCGTTAAAGTTGTAAGAGGAGCAATGGATAATGACGACAAATTAATGGTTGTCGATGCCACTCACAATATTGCTTATTGGTGCAATCTACAAAAAGACGTAGAAACCCATATTTTGCGTGAGTGGCATCAATGATAAAAAGGGGCATGTCCCCTTAATTTTCAATAGAGCCATAATAATTTACTAGCTCAACATATCCGGCTAATTCCTTCATCCCAGCTCCTTTGCTATATGTCCTGAATGCTTCCGTTTTAGCTTTCTGTTCGGTATGCCCGGTGATTGCACCTATGCGCTGTTCTGGTACGCCAGCCCTGTCTAAGCAGGTAATGAAGTGACCGCGCAGTGAATGGAAGCATTGGCGATCTGTAGCCGCTGGCAGCACGCGACGGCGTAACCGTGTGAATGCTTGTGAGTACCATGGCCCACGTTTTCCATCGGCCCTTTTTATTTTGTTCGATTGCGGCAGCAGGTACTCTCCGCTGTTCTGGCTGAGATATTTATCAACAATGCCGATTAACAGCGAGTGAATAGGGACGTGCCTTACTCCCGCTTTAGTTTTAGATTTGCTGACGTAGAAGCACCGTATCCCTTCAACTGTGACGATCTCATCTCGTTTGATGCTGGCGATTTCGTCGAGACGCATACCGGAATACAAGCCGATTATGATTACGTCCCCTATCTCGCTACCTGCCTCTTTTATTAATGCCTGTAACTGGTGCGGTTCAAAAGGTTGATAACTTTCATTCGTCTGGCGAGCTTCCAGATTGTGGCCGTGAAAGGGATTATCAGGGGCGATATTGTCATATTTACGCCGGGCGAAGTCATACAGTGTCCCTAAACAGGTTAGCCAGTTTTGCAGCGTCTGCCGGGAAAATTTATCTTGATTCACCTCGAGAAAGTCAGAGACGAGACGCCGCCCGATTCCGTTTATAGTAATGGTTGGGCGCTTAATTGAATTGGTGAAGGCCGATACAGCGCGAGCGGATTTACTCAATGTCGAGTAAGAGCGTCGAGCTTTGTATTGCTCTGCATATTCTTTACTGACATCTGTCAATTTTGGTGATGCTGGTTTCCCTCGTTCTGCTGGAGTAGTTACTGGCGCGGTAATGTCGCTGGATATTCCTGCCAGTAAATGAAGATCTGAAATAGCAGAATGAATCCGGTTAATGGGGTTATCCGGTTTCATCATGAGCTGGAGCTTACGGAATTCTAATAAGTACTGGTCACGGAAAATGCGAGCTTGCATGATGTCCCGCGTGCCTGTCGATTTCTTGAGCGAACGTCGCCCGCCCCACAAGTGGCGCATGTACACCGGGACATAGATTTGAAAAATGAATATCCCATCCTTGTTTGCATAAAGATAAGAAGTCTTCTTGATTGGCATGGTAATTACCTTGTAATCTACCGCTACCAACTACCGGGATAAGTACCGCGATTACTTATTTTGGTTCACAATTCATAGGGTTAGGCGAGAGGGTTCGATTCCCTTCACCCGCTCCATTTCTCTCTGAAAGACTTTCTGCTTACCATCGTTTTAGTTAACTGACGCTACGCCGTTTTGTTATAAATTGCATATAAAAATAATCCACATTTCTAAAATACGACGGTTCATTCTGTTTAAGTTAATTTATCCCCTATAATTACTGTGTGAAAACATGTTGTCTATTCTGTCAGTATTAATGTACTGCCAAAAGCCTAATTTCCGTTCCTGATATTCTGTTGATTTGAGGGGGGGTAGTGAGATTAACAATCGAGCTATGATTTTTTATTTCATTATATTTTTATATATTTCAATTGATTACTGGCTGTGATGGCGATCACGTTAACAATAATAGATAATTTAATATCGACATAATCTATCTGGAATGTGATTGGCTCTGCATTCGCCTGTTCACTGTCACAAATAAACGATACCTGCTCACTCTATATATGTATTGATGCACAAAACACAGGTCTGAGGCATGCGCAATAATAAAATTGCCATTCCAATTATCTGATGCCAATACAATGAAGATACAAAAAATAGAAGTGATAAGAATAGCTATCCCGTTTGAATCGGGAAGGCAAAAAAAAGAAAACGCGCAGCAGGATTATAATGCCGCGTCGCCCCTGTTGAGTAAGATGGAAACCCTGTTAATTAAGGTCCATGCCGACAACGGATTATATGGTTGGGGGGAAGCCTTCGGCCATCTCAGTAATCCTGTGACCTTTCCAGCACTGGAAAATCTCGTCGCCCCCTTCTTTATTGGTCGGACATTCAGCACAACTGACGATATCGCAAATATCATGCAGGAGGCGGAAGTCGCGCTCCATGGCTTCGGGCGTACTGGCCCCGTGCGCTACGCGCTCTCCGCGGTGGATATCGCCCTGTGGGATTTGCTGGGTAAACAGCAGCAGCTACCACTGTGGAAAATGCTCGGTGCGAGCCGTAACCGTATCGGTCTCTACCCTAGCCTGGTCAGCTATGACAACGACCCGCAGGCCGTAGCGAGCAAAGTGCGGGAGGTGTTTGAACTCGGCTATCGCGAGATCAAGTTGCATGAAACGACGTGGGAAGCCATCGCTGCCGCGCGTGACGTCCTCGGCGATCGCGGTGAACTGATGGTGGATGTGAACTGCCCCTGGACGCCACAAGAGGCGTTTGCCCATGCGCAACGCCTGAAACCGCTGAACCTGCAATGGCTCGAAGAGCCCGTATGGCCACCGGAAGATGTTTGCGGGCTGGCGAAAGTCCGCGAGGCAGGCGTGCCGCTTTCCGCCGGGGAAAATGCTGCTGGAGACGGGGATTTTTTTAACCTCATACTGCAGCGCGCGGTGGATATTCTCCAGCCAAGCGTCAGCAAAGTAGGGGGCATTACCGCCATGCTGCGCGTGATTGAGCTGGCGCAGACGCACGGTGTCAAAGTGGTTCCGCACTGCTTTTATTACGGCGCAGGTATGCTGGCAACCGCGCATCTGGTGGCGATGCTGCCGGACAATATCCGCCTCGAGGTGCCGTATATCCAGTGGATGCCGCCGTTACATGATTTCCTCAACTACCACCCGGAAATGACCTTGTCCGATAAACCCGGTTTAGGGTTTGAGCCGGATGAATCCGTTATTGCCGCGCACCTGCTTGCCAGCGCCATTTGCTCATCCGCAAAAGGAGAACGTCATGCTTAAAAATCGCTATCGTTTGATCGTCGCGCTGCTGCTCTTTTGCGCCGGGATGCTCAACTATATGGATCGTGCTGCGCTGTCGGTTATGGCACCGCTGGTGAAGAGTGACCTGCATATTAACGATGCGCAACTGGGTTTTTTATTTAGCTTCTTCTTCGTCGGTTACTGTGCGTTCTGCTTTATCGGTGGCTGGGGGGCGGATAAGTTTGGCCCGCGTAAAGTGTATGCATGGGCGGCGACAATCTGGTCCGTCTTTTGCGGTGCGACGGCATTGGTGACCGGGTTCTGGCAACTGGTGGTGGTGCGCGTGCTGTTTGGTATTGGTGAAGGACCGATGGGGACCACCACCAATAAATCGATCGCCAACTGGTTTCCGAAAAAAGAGATTGGCCGTGCGGTTGGTTTTACCAATGCAGGGCAGCCACTAGGGGCGGCGATTGCCGCACCGGTTGTCGGCCTGGTCGGGCTGGCTTTTGGCTGGCGCATCGCGTTTATCGTCATCGCCCTGTTAGGTCTTATCTGGGTTGCCGCCTGGTCGCTGTTGTTTCGTGATAAACCTGAACAGCACCCGAGTGTCAGCAAAGAAGAGGCGCGGTATATCAGTGCTGAACGGCCTGCGAGTCAGCAGAATGACGACGCGGCATCGCAATCACAGCATACGTTCTGGCACTACATCCTTTCTCCTTCTGTACTCGGGGTGGCCGCGGCATTTTTCTGCTTCAACTATATCCAGTTCTTTTTCCTTTCCTGGCTGCCGAGCTATCTGACGGATTTCCAGCATCTGGATATTAAGAGCATGAGTATTATCGGTATTTTGCCGTGGCTGGGGGCGACCGTCGGCTTTATGGGCGGTGGTTCGGTCTGTGACGTGCTGTACCGTAAAACGGGCAATTTCCTGTTATCGCGCAAACTGGTGATTTTTGTCGGTCTGGCAATTGCCGGGGTGAGCGTACTGGCGACTGCCTATACGCAAAGCCTGACTGGTGCCGTTTCCTGCATTACGCTGGCGACGATTTTTGCCTACATGACGCCGCAGGCATGCTGGTCGTTATTGCAGGATATCGTTCCGGCTGACCGTATCGGTACAACGGGCGGGTTTGTGCATCTGCTGGCGAACCTGGCGGGGATTATGTCTCCGGCTGTTACCGGGCTGTTGATTCAGTACGGCGGCGGTTATCACTCGGCCTTTATTCTGGCGAGCGCGTTGTCACTGGTGGGAATCGTTGCGCTGTTGGCGCTGGTGCGGCAAAAACGTGGTCAACTGAATTTAGCGTGATGCATGACAGCGGAAAGTAACAGGTAATAAAAAACCGGGGTGCATATACAAACCCCGGTAAAAGGTGGATCGATTTTCAGGCTACGTGCTCCCGATCAGTTTCTTATTGCTTTAAATTGCCTTGTGGTCTCAGTTAATGCTATTTCAGTCGGCAGACGCTCCATGGAGCTCGCGCCGTAGAAGCCGTTACATTCAGGACAGTTCTCTAAAATGAATTTCGCATCTTCCGGTGTTGCAATAGGGCCACCATGGCACAGGACGATCACATCCGGACGCACTGCTTTTGCCGCTTTCGCCCAGTCATTAATTAATGGCACGCAGTCTTTCAGGGTGAGAGCAGTTTCCGCGCCGATATTCCCGCCGGTGGTTAATCCCATATGCGGAACAATAATGTCTGCTCCGGCTTTGGTCATCGCAATGGCATCTTCGCGGCTAAAGACATAAGGCGTCGTAAAGAGGCCTTTTTCATGTGCCAGGCGAATCATATCCACTTCTAACGCATAGCCCATCCCGGTCTCTTCGAGGTTGGCCCGAAAATTCCCGTCGATCAGCCCCACGGTTGGGAAGTTCTGAACGCCAGCAAAGCCAATCGCTTTAATATCATCCAGAAACTTATCAAACTGACAGAAAGGGTCAGTCCCGTTAACGCCCGCGAGAACCGGTGTTTTTTTGGTGACTGGCAGCACTTCTTTTGCCATATCCATAACGATTTCATTAGCGTTGCCGTAAGCCAGCAGACCGGCTAATGAACCTCGGCCCGCCATGCGATAGCGACCTGAGTTATAGATAACGATCAGATCGATACCGCCAGCTTCTTCGCATTTTGCCGACAAACCTGTGCCCGCTCCGCCGCCGATGATGGGTTCCCCCCGGGCAATCATCTGATGAAATTTTTGCAATAATCCTTCACGCGTATGTTTCATGGCTTTAATTCCGTATTTAGTGAATTAATTCTTTGTGTAAATTTATAAGTAGCTGATTAAATTCGGCAGAATTGATGTGATGTGGGCTGACGATCAGTTTACGGTGCGGCGTTTCGATAAATGTTGCCTTAAACGCATCGAGAAAAGCCTGGTCTGCTTCTGGATCCCAGAAATCCCCACCAATATTGTCCAGGGCAGAAAAACCGCCCATGGGGATAGCAAACCTGACTTCTCCCTCACATCGATTTAAACGCTCGGCAATCCATGTCCCCATCTTGCCGTTTTCCTCTGGTGTTGTGCGCATCAATGTTACTTGTGGGTTGTGCTGATAAAGCCGACGACCCCGATAGTGCTCGGGTACCGAAGGTCGGGACCCAAAATTAACCATATCAAGTGCCCCGCAAGAACCTATATACGGGATTTTAGAGCGGGCGATCGCGCCGAAGCGGTCATCACTACAGGCCAGAACGCCGCCAAATAAGTAGTCGCATACTTCGGTGGTACTGATATCGAGTACGCTGTGTAATAAATGGTTATCTGCCAGTTTTTCCATGGCCTTACCCCCGCTACCGGTGGCATGGAAAACCAGACAGTCATAATCGTTTTCTAATTTTTGTGTTAATTGCTGTACGCAGGGCGTAGTGACGCCGAACATAGTGAGGCCAATCGCGGGTTTATCCGTAACGGCTTCGCTGTCGTCCTGAGAGAAAACCACAGCGCCGGCAATCTGATTTGCTGCACTTTTTAATACTTTGCGGGAAATTCGGTTTAAGCCTGAAATATCAGTGACGGAGTTCATGATGGCGATATCGCTGGCGCCGATATAGCCGGAGACGTCTCCGGAGGCCATTGTTGAAACCATCAATTTCGGAATACCAATCGGCAGGGCTTGCATGGCTGGCGTAATTAATGCGGTATTGCCCGATCCCCCTAAGCCGATAATGCCCAGCACATCTTCACGGCTTGTTAAGAATAATTCAAAGGCGAGAGACATTGCGGTGATGGCTTTTCCCCTGTCACCACAAAAGACAGCACTTTCTCCCTCAGGATGAAAGCGGGCTACGGTTGCTGCTGTAATATCCGCACCCCTTGCGGAATGATCAGCGACTGTCGTCAGGTCAACGATGAGCGCATCGGCACCCGTTTTTTTTATTAACGACTTAACGTAAAAAGCTTCCGTGCTTTTCGTGTCAAGAGTTGTTACGACGTATATGTAGCCATTGTCTTTGCTCACGTGTTCTCCTTAACTAAACTCACTTTTGTAACGAGTATTTCAAAGTCGGAAGAGTGAAATGCATTTGTTGCGACAACGATTGAGACTGCCGTCTCAAAAAATGTAGCAGCGATTGAGACTGGCGTCTCAAAAAAGCTAGCATAAATGAGACGATTGTCTCAAATATTTTTTGATGTTAAAATTAACAGTATGTTTTATAAGGTAATTAATTTCCTGGTCGAGCGTGATTTGTTATTTTGCGTCACCTGGATAGGCGAATGTTGATTTGCTATGTTTGTGTTACAACGAGTGAAATTGGGAAAGTCTGGACGTATGGAGAGTAAGCTTTGGAGCCATCTGTAACGCGCAAGAAAACGTATGATTTGCTAATGAATAAGGCGTTAGTTTTGTTTGAGCAAGGGGAGATCCCCTCCATTTCACGGTTAGCCACAGAAGCGGGTGTTTCACGGGCGACGGCTTACCGTTACTTCCCGACTCAAAGCGATTTAATTGCCGCTGCCGTTGGCGCGAGTCTGGAAACTATTCGGGAATGGAAACCTAAAAGCGATGATAAAGTCGGCGAACGTATCGCCGAGTTGTTTGATTTCGCGTTCCCGGAAATGTTTCGTCATGAGGGTGCCCTGCGTGCAGCACTGCTTGTCTCGTTGCAGCAATGGGCGCTTGAGCGGCACTCTCCGGATAAAATGGAAAAAAAGCTGGTCCGTGGTAATCGTAAAGCGACGCTTGCTCGGGTGATGGAACCGGTGAAGGAAAAATATTCGCCTGAGATGTATCGCAAGGTCATTGCTGCCTTTTCGTTATTGTACGGTTCAGAAGTCTTTCTGGTGATGAAGGATATCTGGGGTATGGACAATCAGGAAGTCATTGATAACGTACAATGGATGGCCAAAGCTATTATAAATCAAGCAAATAGAGAATCCTCTGAGGAAGAGTATGCCGGAAACAAATAGCGTATCTTGCTGCCTGTCTTATAAGTAAGGGGCAGTAGCCCCGCTTACTTAACCCAAATAACTCAGCATTAATTGAAGTGTATTTAAAATACAATTCAGCGCCCCTGAAATATCCATTTAAAATACCGTTATTAATTTGCTTTAAGGTTTGGTTTTATTTTATTTATGTCTTATCCATGGCATTCACTGTCGAAGAGAATGATAAGCAAGCTTAGTTTTTTTAAGCAGAAATAATTGTCGTAGATTATAGAAGTGGCGTTTGATGATGATAAAATCCGTTTATGAACTATGCTGAGGTAAACGGTTTTTTTATTTCAATAGCATAATTTCATTGCGTTTATCTTGTTTCTTCCAACATAACGACAGGCCTTTAATATAAATTAAACTCTCTTAAGCTTTATGGGGAATACATTCTATGCGTGAGAATCACCCTGTAACACAGCAAGAACGCATTTTTGATAATGATGCGACGTTAATATCTACAACAGATCCTGAGAGTTATATTAATTACGCTAATGATGCCTTTATTGAGGTGTCTGGTTTTTCGCTCAGTGAACTTGAGGGGCAACCGCATAATCTGGTTCGTCATCCGGATATGCCGCCGCACGCATTCTCAGATATGTGGTTTACCCTTAAACAGGGGGAGCCGTGGAGCGGCCTGGTAAAAAACCGTTGCAAAAATGGCGATCATTATTGGGTTCGCGCCAACGCAATCCCGATCATCCGCAAAGGTGATGTGAAGGGGTATATGTCGGTACGCACTAAACCTGATAACGATGAGGTCGTAAAGGCAGAAGCGCTGTATCAGCAATTTCGTGAGGGGAGTGCAAACGGCAAACGCCTTTTCAAAGGGTTGATCATACGTAAAGGGTTTATGCGCTGGCGTACGTGGTTTGTCACGATGCCATTACGCTGGCGATTACGATCAGCGTTAATAACAACCTTTTTGTTGAGCATTCTCGTCGGGGCACTATGTCAACTGACGTCCGGGCAGATGGGCATGTTTACGGGGGGGATGGCAGTCCTGTTTTTAGCGTTGATGACATGGCTGGAAATGCAAATTGTGCGTCCCGTTGAGCGCCTGTGTCATCAAGCCCTGCAGGTGGCAACCGGGGAAACGCAGCAGGTGGAACAACCGACACGCATTGACGAAGTCGGCGTCACCCTGCGGGCAATCGGCCAGCTCGGGTTGATGTTCCGATGGCTAATCAATGATGTCAGTAGTCAGGCTGTGAACGTACTTAACGCCGCTGATGCGTTATGTAAAGGAAACGATAGCCTGAGCCGTCAGACGGATCAGGCGGCGGCGAATGTGCAGCAAACAGCCGCGACAATGAATGAGCTGGCGGCCACCGTAAAAAGTAATACCCTTACTGCCGCCGAAGCCAGTGCTTTATCTCAGGGCGCGCGTGAAGCGGCTGAGCAGGGCGGCAAAGTGATGAGCGGCATGATACAGATGATGGGCAATATTGGTTCCAGCTCCGATCAAATCGCCAGTATTACCAGCATCATTGACAGCATTGCCTTTCAGACCAATATTCTCGCACTGAATGCCGCGGTAGAAGCCGCACGAGCGGGCGAACAGGGGAAAGGTTTTGCCGTGGTAGCCGGTGAAGTTCGTACCCTTGCCCAGCGTAGCGCCAGCGCAGCCAGCGAAATTAAAGCGCTGATAGAGTCCAGCGTGACGCAGGTCCGCTCCGGCAGTCAGTTAGCCGATGATGCCGGGAAAGCGATGCAGGAGATTGTCGGTAAGGTGAAACATGTAACCCAGTTGATTGAGCATATCAGTCAGGCGACGGCTGAGCAGGCATCGGCAATAAGTCAAATGAGTCTGGCGGTAGAAGAGCTCGATAAACTCACTCACCAAAATGCCGACCGTGTTCAGGAAGGCGCAGAAGCGTCAGATCGGTTGAATAGTCAGGTGACGCGTCTGGCAGAAGCCATTTCCGTATTCCGCTAACGACTGCAATCCGGCCCCGCCAGGTAAGGCGGGGTTTTTAAACGTACGGCCAATACTGGCATTTATCTGTCGAAATCAACGTAACTAATGAGCCACTGAGTGTCCGGTTGTGATGGACGATAATCGCCAGTGCGCTTAAGACCAGCGTGCCCATTGAGATCCGGTCTGCCTCAGGCTGACTAACAGCCACCCCTGGTCAGCAAAAGAAAAATCAGGCAAATAATGCCAGGTGTTCCAGTAAAATAGAGCAGCCAATACCGATCAGCACGACGCCGCCCATCACTTCGGCCCACTTGCCAATCGCGGCACCCAGGAAGCGGCCGAGTAGCATCCCCGTCGTGGCCATAATGGTGGTCGCAATGCCGATTAGCAGGGCGGTGGTGACAATATTTACATCCAGGAACGCGAGGCCCACGCCAACGGCCATTGCATCCAGGCTGGTGGCGATTGCGGTGGTGATCAGCAGCCAGAAACCGTGCCGTCTGGGCGCATTTAGCGGTTCCAGCCCATCTTTTTTCATTCCCTCAAACATCATTCGTGTGCCGAGCAGCATCAGCAGGGTAAAGGCAATCCAGTGATCCCAGCGCATAACGTACTGGCTGGCGGCCAGGCCAATCCCCCAGCCAATCACAGGGGTGATGGCTTCAACCACGCCAAAGATGATGCCAGTGCGTAGCGCTTCTTTCAGCGGCGGGCGATAAAGTGCCGCCCCCTTACCGATCGATGCAGCGAAGGAATCCATAGACATCCCAAATGCCAGAATGAGGAGTGCGTAGAAGCTCATGTGCGTACCTTTAAATACCCGCCAGTGTGAGCGGGTCAAATGTGTCAAATCTCAATAATGTCCATGCTGCCATGGAAATGTGTGAAAATCAAAAAATATCTTATAAATCAATTATATATAGTATTGGCTATGTTTTATTGCACTGGCTATGTTTGGTTTTATCGTTGCAAAAAGAAAACGTTGCGTTGGGCTAAGATCGCATAAGGCAAGGATGTCGGGTCGCTACGTTAATGTTGATACATCCATGTTATGAATGTCTTATTCTTGCCTCCCGCCAAAAAAAGTTGAAAAATGGTTAGCAAGGTGATGGCGTTCCACCTTACCCAACCGCTTCCCTGTGAAGCTGATGACGCCTGGTATGACTCTTTCAATGGAGGCATGTCGGGCGCTTGTCTTTTCCCTTCTGCATGCCTCTGACATTATTAATTTTGTTGAGGAAAACATGCTGAAATCTCTCATTGCCGTGATTGTCGGTGGTTCCGCAGGATGCGTAATTCGCTGGCTGCTCTCTGTGCGCCTGAATGTACTCTTCCCTCATCTGCCGCCTGGCACGTTGCTGGTGAACCTGATAGGCGGGTTTATTATTGGCGGGGCTCTGGCGTTCTTCACACGACAGCCGCATCTGGATCCTTGCTGGCGATTACTGATTACCACCGGGCTTTGCGGAGGGATGACCACCTTCTCGACGTTTTCGCTGGAAATTTTTTCGCAGCTACAGGTGGGCAATTATCTCTGGGCCATCACGTCGGTGATGGTGCATGTGTTTGGCTCATTGCTGATGACTGCTCTGGGTTTCTTTGTCATCAACATGCTGTAAAAAAAAGCCTGCAGGTTTGCGCCTGCGGGCTTTGTAGAACGTATTATGGGTTAACGCACCATGCACGGACGTTTGTTGTCGAACGTCCAGCCGGGGATAAGGTACTGCATCCCCATGGCATCGTCGC
>OIFF01000092.1_pt1 | contig 60728 bp, 52 predicted proteins | sample 1581981 | NCBI WGS metagenome assembly OIFF01 (sample SAMN07501067, study PRJEB24779) | human gut metagenome | isolation source: stool | host: human infant | place: USA: Pittsburgh, PA
AACTGATGGAGATGGAAGCCACGGGAGCACCTCAAAAACACCATCGTACACTAAATCAGTAAGTTGGCACCATTACCCTACAGTTGATATAGTTAAGCGGAGATAAATTGAAACATATCGATAATGTTTTGAACGATTATTCAGCTTCGAAAGACATGACATCTAAAGGATACTATTATGACGTGGGTAGTTGGAGGAAACTGCTTTAATGGATTCGTCTGCGTAGCTGACATTCAGGTAACAATAATATCTGCTAGCGGAAGAGTTCGTTATTTTAATTGCGTTCAAAAAATACACCAAATAGGAAATAATCTATGTGTAGCTTTCAGCGGTGATATTCGATCAGGTTTCAAAATTATCGAGTTGTTGAGAGAAAATATTGCTCAGAATTTCCATAAAGATGAGTACTTTGATATCGATGGTCAATCTAAAATTCTAATCGATTTTCTCAAGCACTGCTATAACCACATCAATCCGGTTCATAAGCCTTACCTGGAATTGATGTTCCTATGGAATTCACAAGAAGGAGATGGACTTCTATATCGCCCATTCTGCATGAAATTTAAATCGCCAAATTTCACTATGAATTCAACCGCATTGCCCGGACTTGCTCAATCAGGCGGTGGAATCAAAAATAGCACTTTCCAAGCAATCACTTCTTTTTTAGAGGGGAAGGAAATTTCCACACCGGAGTACGAAAGATTATTTTCTAACGTTCAAGGTGCTCCACAAATTATCACTCTAAAGAATTTCAAAAATATTATTCTGAATGAAGCATCAAAAGTTGATCAGCCGGGCATAAGTAGAACGCTAATTTCTTTCGAATCAGAAATACCCTATAAAGATATTTTTGGTGAGCAACAAAGCAGGAATTTAAGTGAGGCTTTTATAACTTTGGGTTTAGGCTCTACCAAAATGAAAACGGAACATTACAGTTTATTTCTTTCTGTACTCTCAATTCCAGACATCCAAAAAAGGCTAGATTATATCAAACGATATAATCCATTTTTATATAATTCGACAAAAGAAATAATACAACAAGCGCAACAGTCAATAAATATACAACCGCTAACAGAACTTCCTCCAATTATTGTCGATCGTTATGTGAGTAATGAAGAGGAGATTCACTCATATAAACTAATAGCTACGTGGCCTGAGCTTAAAGCATTTTTGGGCGAAAAGGGTATTCGTGTATCAGCTATGCAGGCAACAGCTTGAATTATATATGTTATTTGTAAAGATCGTGACTAAGAGGCTCTCTATACTGATAGGCAGATCTCTGCCAGGAGCGGACATTATAGATGGTATATGTAGAAAGTGAACATGCGTCGATTGTATGATTTAGCAGTCACTTAATTATTGGATAACTAACACAAGTATGGCCGTTGCTTATAGCATACATTTGGTTTTCCTTAAGATTTACAAATGGAAATGTCGTATACTCATAATTTATAGAGGTCATATTAAATGTAAGGAATTTATCTTCAAGATCTAATTTTGTTGAGTGGGCAGGGTATGTTCCTTCATTTTTCATTGTGATAATAAAACCGATAGGGAAAAAATGTAACGCACAAATAAATGCTACATGTCCTTCGTTCATAAATGCTACACTTTGAGCAGATATGTGCATTCTGTGTGGGTAAAACCAGTAGTAAATATCATGAGTCTCCTCAAAACTTGGATTTTTACCCAGAACATAATCCTTTAAAGGTGTATAGAAGGGGCTATCTACGGGTTCTTTTTTACAATCCTCAACTGAAGTTGCTGATAGTACGTGTCCAATCATAGCCTTAGTGAAAGATATACTATCAAAAGGTATTCTAATGAATGGATATACATTCATACCATTCATATATTGACTCAACTGTTCTTTAAAGGAGTTTGCTACATGTTCAATTGCAACATCGAACCCACCTAAAACCTTATTGTTGCAGTGGCCGCAAATGGTTCTGAAATAAGATCCGTTTTTAGCATTTAATGGTTTAACCGGTTCCTGAGCATTAAAAAATTCGCTAACTGTTTTCTGAAGAACAGGACCTAAGGTTATGGCGCACTTTGGAGGGACATGATCTTTTGTGAGCAAGTCATGTTTTCCACAAATATTGCAATAACCTTTAGCAATACCATTATGCTTCCATCGCTCACTAATTTTTGTCATTTTTATTCCTTCAATAGCATAAGCTATGCTATACCTTTTTTAATCCTATCAAAGATACAACTTAACGTCAGGAAATGATAATGTTTACCTAAGTAATACAATTAACTTCAACGCGCAACAGTCTGCTTTTCGCTCAGAGCTGCCCTTTAAGCCCTGCGTTGGGGCAGTTTTGTGCAGGAGCGGACAGTGCAAACATCACACTGTTTTAATCAATGGTGCAGGTCAATGCTAAGAAACCTACTGATAGGTTTATGTCGCTCAGGACATTGCGTGGATACTTACCATTCCGCCAGCAGTGTTCTTAACCGGTTAATCCAGGACTCCGTGTCGTTCAGCAACTCACAACTGAGGTTTTCAATGGTCATGTGTTGCGCCATGGAGGCGCGGCGCAGCAAGTTGTAGGCATCGTCCTCCTCCAGCCGTAGCGCGTGCATAACCCGCAGTTGCGCGGAAAACAGAAACTTACGCGCTCGTAGTCGCTCCTCCTGCCGCCGGAGCTGCGCTTCAAGCTGGTTGATATGCGCGGCATGATTAAGCGCCAGTGTAAAAGCGGTCATCACACCATCAAAGCGCACCGGTTTTCGCATATAGCTGTCGATCTTCTGCTCGGCAATCCACTGTAAACGCGATGGCGTTTCAATGGCGGTGAGCGCAATCTTCGGCAGCGCGGGCCAGGGTAGCGGGTTTGTGGGATGAAACAGGGTGGAGTTATCACCGTCGAACACCAGTAAGTGTTGGTCAGCCAGTTGGCTCTCGTCCGGAAACACCGCACAGAACACTCCTTCAATGCCTATACGGCTAAACTGCTGCGCCAGGTGATGGTTATCACGATCGGAACAACCGATCACACACGCTTTTAATCCGCGCATCTGCACGTTTTTCCGGCTCATTCGTGACCTCCGCGATGCGTGAGGCTCGCAAGATCCACCCAGGCCAGCCAGGGATCGGGTTTCACCGCGGCATCAGCCTGCCAGAAACTCTCCAGCCTGCCGTTATGACAGCGCGCCAGATGCGGGGTCAACCAGCAGTGATTATTGTCGGCGTCGAGGCGAATCCGTCCGGCTGGCGAATCCAGTTCATCCTGCAATACCGCATTGCGCACGCCTTCAACGTCAGCATTGCCGTGGCGCGCAATGGCTCTCGCCAGCAAATGCCCGGCCAGCCAGGCACTCTCGCTGTCCACTGACGGCGAAACATGCTCACCAAAGCGCTGGCGATAGCTGCTCAGAAAGCGCCGATTGGCGCTACTGTCAATCGACTGAAACCAGCTGGCAGAAACCAGATACCCCTCCAGCGCCTCTGCGCCAATTAACTGAACTTCCGGCTCACACAGCGTCAGGCTTAGCTTGAGCACTTCGTTTAACCACGGTTGCTGCTGGCAGGCCTGGTGCCAGGCGCGGTAAAAACTGTAGGCGCTTTTGCCGACCATAGTATTCAGGAGCACTTTCGGGCGGCAGGCGATAATATCAGCGATTAACGCCTCCACATTTTCGTCACCCAGCGGCAGTAATTTACTCTGCACCACGCTGCCGCCGGCGGGGACCACGGCTTCACGGGTAATGCGATCCATCTCCCAGGACCAGACATAGTTAGAACCGACATGATAGATCTCCGCTGCCTGTTGCTGTAACAGCCAGCTAAGCATCGGCAAGATATGCTGATTGGGGGTGGCGCCAAGGTAAATCACGCTGTTACTGCTCTCAAACCCCTCGTAGCGCGCGGAATGCCACAGCAGCGCGTTGGCGCCTTCGATCAACGGCAGAATGGTTTTACGCGCCGCGGAAGTGTAGCAGCCGATCACATGACGCACGCCGTGGCGATAGAGTAAGTCGTGGCAATATTCATAGTAGAGATCCAGCGAACCCTGGGGATCACGGATCACGGGAGCAAGGGTAAATTGATGGGCAGGATTGGCGTTTATCTCCTCGATCGCCAACAGAATGCCGTTGAGCATCTCGCGCCCGATAACCGCATAATCGCCGGAAACAGAATAGAGAATACCGACTGGAATAACGCGTTTAGGCAGCGGCTGAGTGGCAGACATAATAGCTCCTGAATCAACGCGGCCCGCAGGCCGCGTCTGTGGCTCATCGCGGAGGTTGAACAACCAGCGCAGTGTAGTAATGCGGCTGACGCATCAGCACCAAATCTTTACGTCTTACCACATGATCGGGATAGGTGGTACCGGCTGACCCCGTGGAGATATCCAGCACCGCCAGCCCTTTCTCACCGAGAGCTTTCGCTTCCTTACGCGGAAAAGCAAACGTATCCGGGCCAAATACCCCGCTCAGACCAAAGCTTTCGCCTTCGGCGGCTGGCCAGTTGGCAAAAGCCAGCCAGACATTATTCTCACCCGCGCGAACGCGTGGCAGCAGCCAGTGGTAAGGATCGGCGCCGCGAGGAATCGGCCAGACATGGGGGATGGCCGTGCCCGCGTGCGCCATTGGCACAGGTGAATGAAGCTGCGCCGGGCAAGCAATGATATCGCAGCCTTCCAGCGCCAGAATCCGCGCGGCTTCCGGCACCAGCAGATCTTCCCCCAGCAAAATACCGACCCGCCCGCAGGGCAGATCACAGGTTACCCACTGATTGCCCGCGCAGGCCCATTGCCGATCCTGTTCGCTGACATGAATCTGCCGATAGTGCGCATTCATCCCGTCACTGCTCACCAGCACCGCACTGTTATAGCACTGCTCCCCTTCCCGCTCGGCGAACCCCGCCAGCAGCGCGATATCCAGCTCCATCGCCAGCGCGATCAGCGCCTGTACAGGCGCATCATCCAGCGTCAGCGCGTAGCGGCTACCGTCACCGCCAGTCAGCGCACGTTCCGGCAATACCAGCAGTTCCGCGCCGCCCGATTTCGCCTGTTCGGCCCAGTGCCGAATCTGTGCCAGATTGACATCAACATCGTTTTGCGGGCGAAACTGCGCCACCGCAATACGGGAAGCTTTGCCGTCGGGCAGTGGATTACGTCCGTATAAGCCAAAAAAGTCCTGCGGATTCCAAAAGAAAGTATTGGTAATCAAACGCTGGTACAGCTCAGGCCGACGCTTCTTCAGTTGCGGATTCTCCTCAGGAAGTTGTAATTCAGCGCTGAGTATCCGATCGCCGCTGTCACAACTGGCCAGCACATTCCCGTGGCTATCCACAATGCAACTGCCGCCGCTGAACTGCACGCCCCGCTCCCATCCCCAGCGGTTACTTTCAATCAGCGCACAGCCATTCTCCCAACCGCGCGTGAGCCAGTAAGGCGCAGGTGTGCGTTCAGCCAGCCAGTTGCTGATGTGGCAGATAATTTGTGCGCCCCCCAACGCGGCCAGCCGGGCGGTTTCAATGAAGTGAATATCCATACAGATCAACAGCGCAATATTGCCAATCTCCGTATGAAATACCTGATGCCCGACATCACCGTTAGCTGCCCATTTCGGTTCCGAAATATAGGGGTGCGTTTTACGGTGGACGCCAATCACGCCCCGCGGCCCGACCAAAATGGCGCTGTTATAGTAGAGGTCGGTTACCGGGTCCCGCTCCGGCATGCCAAAGACCAAAAAGCAGTTAAACTCACGCGCAACGGCAGCAAATGCCTGGCTGGTGGCTCCGTCCGCCGTTTCTACATAGGGGGCGACTTCCGCGCGATCCAGCCAACAGTAGCCGGTGGTGGCCATTTCCGGCATAACGATTAAGCGCGCGCCATCACGCGCGGCCTGGGTTGCTAATGCCAGCAGGCGAGTGACGTTCTCCTCTTTTCTGAACTGCGTTGGTTCAAACTGGATGGTTGCAACGTTGATACGCATTATTCTGCCTCCTTGCTCAGTAACGGATTAAATACCGGTTTCGGTCCCTGGTAAGCATCTGAGGGTTTCCAGTTGGTTTGCATATCCTCAGGGAAGGTTTTGAAGTAATAGCTGCCGCGGGTAGCCACGCTGATAGCGACATGCAGCACAGGGCCAACCAGCATGGCAATAAACGAGGCGTATACCATCGGATACAGACCCAGCACGCCGGCCGCGCCTATCGCAACAGCGACGCACAATGCAATTACGCCGGACGGGTTCCACATACGCAGATACTCTTTGCGAAACTCCACAAAATCGGATGGCGCAAGATGCAGCACTTTGCGGCAGATAAAGTAATCAGCAAGGATAATAAACACCCAGGTGTTGGTGAGAATGCCCGTAATGGACAGGAAGGTGCCGGTATACTGCAAGATATTGCAGATATAGAACACCACGCCGAGCAACCAGACCAGCAACATCCACCACTGACGTCCCGGACGATAGTTAAACGCCATGTCCATGGTATTCGACAGTGCAATCGAACCAGAGTAGAGATTGAGCACGTTAATGCGGATCTGGGTAATCACCGCAAATAACACACCGGTCAGCCCAATGATCAGCGGAAAGACAAAGCCCGGATCGAGCGCCAGCGACCAGACATCTTCTCCCTGAATATGCGGCATCAGGGTGTAAGCCATAAACGCGCCAAACAGCATGACCACCACGATTGGGATCAGCATCCCCAGCATAATGGTCGCGGTGCCTTTATGGCTGATGCCCGGACGGGCAAAACGACCATAATCGGTGGCCATCAATCCCTGAAAGACTATTTGTCCGTTGGCCATATTCATCACCAGCCACAGAGCGTTACTGTCAATCTCCCCTTTTGGCTGCCAGCCGCTGAAGCTGACCGCCGGATAGTGGTGCGTCAATTGCCAGATACAGAAGCCAAATAGCACAATGAAAATGGGAACGCCCCAGGTTTGCAGAAATTGCATTGATGACATGCCTTTCCAGACAAACCAGATGGCGGCCAGCCCCATCAGCGCAAAGATGGCGATGCCGGTAAACGAGTTAACCGGCACGCCCGCATAGTTGGCGATGGCATGAGAAACAATGGTGCCTTCGAACAGGAAATAGAAGATGAAGTTTACGGCGTAAATCAGCGAGGTGAAGGCTGAGCCCATATAGCCAAACCCCAGACCGCGCGTCATCAGATTGAGTGAAAGCCCCTCTTTGCTCGCCATCTTCATAATGCACGAGCCAATTATGGTGGCGAACACCACCATATAACCAATCGGCAGCAGCAACATTGGCCAGCCGACCTGGTAGCTCATGTCCGCGCCAAGGCTGAACCAGAACATGGCAGTAGAGTTGCCTAGCAACACCAGAATAATGGCCGGGATGGGCCAGCGATAGTGCGACGGCACGCGGCCAACAGCGTAATCCTCAACGGCCTCTGCTTCGGTGATATCTTGTGGTCCCTGAAACCATGCTTTCAACTTACTCATAGATTTACTCCAAAAAAAAAGCCCCGCCGACAGCATTGCCGGTAGGGCTTCTTCGCCTGAAATCGATGTACTGGAGTGGCTGGTCGCCACAAGCCGCTTACCAGGCTACGGTGCCTGTTCCTGCAACGCAGGATGCGGTAGTCTGGAGAAAGCAATTTATGCGCCAACTGTTAAAAACAGCCGAGGAAAGCGGTATACAGGCCTGATGGCGAGAGTAACGCGCATTATGTCAGTGCAGCGCGCACCATTGTGATACATAAGCACTGAGCGTTATTTCATGCCGCGCCCAGGTTAATGAGTGATGAGACTTAACGCAAAATGTCAGAGGGCTCGTATATCGACACAAAAAAGGCGTAACCCCGATGACTCCACTGGAGGACGCGTAAACCACGATTTTTGCCAATATCGGCTTTATCGTTGTCACCCGGCTTCATCATTTCTCTCGTTTTAAACAACAGCGGCCTTCCCTCTGGTTTTCCTCCCTCACAGACTCCGTTATCATGCAACCTGCGCATTTATGAAATGCCCCGGCATTCATGAAAATCAATGAGGCGTGAAACTCAATAAGAACAACAAACATCACTAACTCATTAAAATTTAAGAAAATGGACATCATAAACCGATGGATACCCAGGCGCTGCGTGGTCAGATGCCGGTCCACGACATCCTGAATGATTTTGAGTCGGTTAACTTCATCCAAAGTAAAAAACTCCGCTGCATGAGCCGTCATCAGAATCCCTTGAGGGTAAATCTACGTGACGGACATCTACTTAGCCCAGAACGGACATTACAACTTTGTTACTAGATAGATGATGTGCATAATCTATTTTATGTTAAATTTAGTCCACCACTCATTTAGTTCATGAAACATCCCCACTGAAGATGATGTCCTTTTTCAGAAAAAGTTTGAGCTAATACACGTTATCAGTTCAGCGGTGTCAGAGAGCTCAATTTAACAAACCCACGTTTGTTGCTCAGATGCCCTTTTTCCGCTTCGTCGTAAACTGCAACATAGATCCACGCTTTATCGACGGTTCTGATTTTAGCCAGCGTTTCATTACTGTTGACTGAGACCAAATCTGACGCTGTTTCACTGGCCTCGCTTTTCAGGGATAACGTTTTTTCACCCTCTTTCAACTGATACAACACGAGATAAGGCGTTTCTGATCCACAGCCGCCAAAATCCTGGGTCATCATATCGTCAGCGTTTTGCGCAGCATTATCCGGCTGAAATGACTGCAGATCGGCTTTATAGTTATCTGTGTTGCACTCCATATAGTTAACCACCGCAGGTACTTTAATCGTACCGGGTTGGTTAACGTACCACTCTTTAAAGGTAAAGAAGTTATCCGGGATATTCTTAAAGTTCTTTTTGATAAATGCGATCTTCTGCGCTTCACTGCCTTTAGCAGTAATATCAATTATTTTGTTATCTTTCTTTTTATTACCCAGGGCAAAATAGCGAAACTCTAACTCTGGCGTATTGACCGTTGCATCAGCATTCCAGTTCGGTTGCCAGTAAGCCTGGAGTACACCGTTCTTTATTTCCACCGTCGCCATTGCGCGAAGAGAGAACACAGAAATAAAAAGAAGGAACATCAAACTGGCGTATTTTTTCATTTTTTGCAATCCACGTAGCATGAGGTGATTAATACATTAAAATTTTCTATCCCTTTATCAACCATCAATTGCTTAATCTCTTCATATAACCCCAGACTTTGCCCTATTCGGTCATCTCCTTTTGACTTCCCGGGCAATAAACAACCATCCGTGTCGGCGGGAACGTTGCCTGGATGGATCAGTACAGCGCGACTTGAGGGTACACTCGCATTGAACAAATTAGGTAATGGACTAAATTTCCGCAGTCTGCCGCTGGCATGCCATTTCAAGCTATAGGAGCCGTCAGGGATTCTTTTTCGTAAATTTGCTTCCGTCGTATCCGGCCCGGGGCGTTCCAGAAAATAACCGGAAATTTCAGTGCCGGATATCGAGAATTCACTTATTGTTGATTTTTCGCTCTGCCATAAACGTTTGATGAAAATAGTGTAAAACATAATGATTTATTCCATCTTATTTTTATTGCTCTTTCACTTGTACTTATCATATGAAAGAGAGCCTTATTTCATTATTCCGGCTCAAACAAAATGAGTAGTTAGGATTATTCCTATAAGGGCTTTGTTTAATAAACCAGATTTTGGGTAAGCATCTCCGTAGCGGTCAGGTTTTCAGGCGATATGTACGCTATCTGGCATACCTGCCGTAGTCATTTTGTTCAGCGCACGTACCATAGCCAGAGCCTCTGCGACCTGACCATCGTAATCACGCAGTGTCAGCGCCTCCCCGATATAGTGCTTTACTCTGTACATCGCCGTTTCCGCTATCGACCGACGGTTATAATCTATTGTCCATTTCCACCGGGCCTTGCTCCCACTCAGTCGCTGATTTGCAACCGCACGGTTCCAGTCTGCATACTCCACCGGCCAGTATCCTGCCCTCTTTCGCAGAGGAATTAAGGCGCTGATTTTCTTCCTCCATCGAGGGGACAGTCCATTAAGATGGTTTAAAGAGAGGTGCCCATGAACGGTAAGCGTTATCCCGAAGAGTTTAAAATAGAGAGTACGACGAACCTCAGCCTGCCCTTTCGGCTTTCTTGCACCGGGAATGATCTTCCCGTCCTTCGTTTTACGATCTTCAATACGTTCGGTAAGATACAGTTCAACTAATCCCAGTACGGTCAATTCAGGGATGTTAGCCTGTTCAGCTTCAATCGCACGCTGGAGCTTATCTTGCTTAAGCTCTGACGCAGGGCACCGACCTTCCTGACGGAGAAGCTTTAATTCGTTGAGTTTAAGGCGTTCAGCGGCGAGAGAAGCCTGCGGGAAGTTGCCAATTTTGACCTGAGCAAGTTTTCCAGTCACAGGACTCGTGTAATGGTAGAAAAAAGGCTTAACCCCGGTGACATCACTGGATGACACGTAAACCACGATTTTTGCCAATATCGGCTTTATCGTTGTCACCCGGCTTCATCATTTCTCTCGTTTTAAACAACAGCGGCCTTCCCTCTGGTTTTCCTCCCTCACAGACTCCGTTATCATGCAACCTGCGCATTTATGAAATGCCCCGGCATTCATCAAAATCAATGAGACGTGAAACTCAATGAGAACAACAAACATCACTAACTCATTAAAATTTAAGAAAATGGACATCACAAGCCAATGAGTACACTAGAGAAGTTCGACGCCCACACACCAATGATGCAGCAGTATCTGAAACTGAAAGCGCAGCATCCGGACATCCTGCTCTTCTATCGCATGGGCGACTTTTACGAGCTGTTTTATGATGATGCAAAACGCGCATCTCAACTCATGGACATCTCGTTGACGAAACGCGGAGCCTCCGCAGGTGAACCCATCCCGATGGCCGGGGTGCCGCATCATGCGGTAGAAAACTACCTGGCGAAACTGGTCAGCCTGGGTGAATCGGTAGCGATTTGCGAGCAAATCGGCGATCCGGCCACCAGCAAAGGGCCGGTCGAGCGCAAAGTGGTGCGCATTGTCACCCCCGGCACCATCAGCGACGAGGCATTATTACAGGAACGTCAGGACAACTTGCTGGCGGCCATCTGGCAGGACAGCAAAGGATTTGGCTACGCCACGCTGGATATTAGCTCCGGACGTTTCCGCGTCAGTGAACCCGCAGATCGTGAAACCATGGCGGCAGAACTGCAACGCACTAACCCGGCTGAATTACTCTATGCCGAAGACTTCGCGGAAACATCCCTGATTGAAGGCCGTCGCGGCCTGCGTCGTCGCCCGCTGTGGGAATTTGAAATCGACACCGCGCGTCAGCAGCTTAATCTGCAATTTGGTACCCGCGATCTGGTTGGCTTTGGCGTAGAAAACGCCCCGCGCGGCCTCTGTGCTGCGGGTTGCCTGCTGCAGTATGTCAAAGATACCCAGCGCACCGCCCTGCCCCACATTCGTTCCATCACTATGGAGCGCCAGCAGGACAGCATCATTATGGATGCCGCAACGCGCCGTAATCTGGAAATTACCCAGAACCTGGCGGGCGGTATCGAAAACACCCTGGCATCCGTGCTCGACTGTACGGTTACGCCGATGGGGAGCCGTATGCTCAAACGCTGGCTGCATATGCCGGTACGCGACACCAAAACATTGCTCGAACGTCAGCAAACCATTGGCGCATTGCAGGAAAACACCGCGCAATTGCAGCCCGTACTGCGTCAGGTTGGCGATCTGGAGCGTATCCTTGCTCGTCTGGCGCTGCGTACCGCCAGACCACGCGACCTGGCGCGGATGCGCCATGCTTTCCAGCAACTACCGGAACTCCGAGCCCAACTGGCGCACGTGAAGAGCGAGCCGGTACAGAACCTGCGGGAAAAAATGGGCGAGTTCACTGAGCTACGTGAACTGCTGGAGCGTGCCATCATTGACGCGCCGCCGGTGCTGGTGCGCGATGGCGGCGTTATCGCCCCGGGGTATAATGCAGAGTTGGATGAGTGGCGAGCGCTGGCAGACGGCGCGACAGACTACCTCGACAGGCTGGAAATTCGCGAGCGCGAAAAGCTGGGGCTCGACACCCTCAAGGTCGGCTATAACGCCGTACATGGCTATTATATTCAGATTAGCCGCGGACAGAGCCATCTTGCCCCCATTCACTATGTTCGCCGTCAGACGCTGAAAAATGCCGAGCGTTACATTATTCCTGAACTGAAAGAGTATGAAGACAAGGTTCTGACCTCAAAAGGCAAAGCGCTGGCGCTGGAAAAACAGCTCTATGACGAACTGTTCGACATGCTCCTGCCACACCTTGGCGATTTACAGCAGAGCGCCACGGCGCTGGCAGAGCTGGACGTGCTGGTCAACCTGGCAGAGCGTGCGGACACGCTAAACTACTGCTGCCCGACATTCAGCGATAAACCGGGTATCCGTATCGTTGAAGGCCGTCACCCGGTGGTCGAGCAGGTGCTGAAAGAGCCGTTTATTGCGAACCCGCTTAATCTGTCTCCACAGCGCAGAATGCTGATCATTACCGGCCCGAACATGGGCGGTAAAAGTACCTATATGCGCCAGACCGCGCTGATTGCGCTGTTGGCCTATATCGGCAGCTATGTTCCGGCGCAGAAGGTGGAAATTGGTCCTATTGACCGCATCTTTACCCGTGTGGGTGCCGCAGATGATCTGGCAAGCGGGCGTTCCACCTTTATGGTGGAGATGACCGAGACGGCCAACATTCTGCATAACGCTACGGAAAACAGCCTGGTGCTGATGGATGAAATTGGGCGCGGCACCTCTACCTATGACGGGCTGTCGCTGGCATGGGCCTGTGCGGAAAATCTGGCGAATAAAATCAAAGCGTTGACCTTGTTCGCCACCCATTATTTCGAACTGACACAGTTGCCGGAAAAAATGGAAGGCGTGGCCAATGTCCATCTTGACGCGCTGGAACATGGCGACACCATCGCCTTTATGCACAGCGTGCAGGATGGCGCGGCGAGTAAAAGCTATGGTCTGGCAGTCGCCGCCCTGGCGGGTGTTCCGAAAGAGGTGATCAAGCGTGCGCGTGGAAAATTACGTGAGCTGGAAAGCCTGTCGCCGGGTGCGGGCGCCACGCAGATTGATGGTACGCAGATGTCGCTGTTAGCCGTACCGGAAGAGACCAGCCCGGCAATGGAAGCGCTGGAAAATCTGGATCCGGATTCCCTTACGCCACGTCAGGCGCTCGAGTGGATTTACCGCCTGAAAAGTCTCGTTTAATGCTCCCGGCCCGCAGTTCCCTGCGGGCCATTGTTTATCGAATAAATTCCCCGAATGCCAGGCAAGCCCGATATCGGCTTCTATACTTTTTATCTGACTCGACTTATTTCTTTCAATAATGAAAAGGAACCATGTTATGGCAATTCACAAGAAAGGGCAGGCTCACTGGGAAGGTGATCTGAAACGTGGGAAAGGGACGGTTTCAACCGAGAGCGGTGCGCTTAAGCAACTTCCTTATGGCTTTAACACCCGTTTCGAAGGTGTTCAGGGGACTAACCCGGAAGAGCTGATCGGTGCAGCACATGCAGCCTGTTTCTCAATGGCGCTCTCGATGATATTGGGGGAAGTGGGCTACACGGCTGACAGTATCGACACCACGGCAACTGTCACGCTGGACCAGGTTGACGGCGGATTCGCGATTACCAAAATCGCCCTGAAAAGTGCGGTCAAAGTTCCGGGTGCCGACCCCGCTAAATTTGATGAAGCCATTCAGAAAGCCAAAGCCGGTTGTCCGGTATCCAAAGTATTGAATGCGGAAATCTCGCTGGAATACACACTGAATTAATACGCCGTATCAGGCAGGAAACAAACCGCCCGGCTTGTTTCCTGCTCTTCCCCACTCCTCAGCGCATCATCCGACGAATAAGTTGCGTGAATTGTTCGCGCTCTTCCTCGCTTAATTTGCCAAGAAACTCGGCATCCACGCCATTACCCACCGGGATGCTCGCTTGCAGCACAGCTTCACCTTCCTCGGTCAAAAATAAGAAACGGCGTCGTTTATCGTCAGGATCGTGTTCCCGGCGTACCAGACCACGCGTCTCCATACGGCTGAGCATTTCTGCGAGAGTCGCTTTCGTGCTGACCGCCACCTCCGTCAGGGCTACCTGTTCAATGCCGGGGTTTTCGGCAATAGAACGCATCACCGCATATTGTGGTTTGGTCAGTTCCGGCAGTACCTGCTGCCAGCGCGCCGTATGCTGCTGGAAAAGCTGACGTAGCAGGTGAAAGGCCTCTTTTCTTAACTCCATGAATGCTCCATTACGGGTTTCTCCTCCCTATGATAGCCATTAACTTGCCGAATTTTAACGCGGCATTTTTTAACAAAAAATGCGCATGCATACGAACAATCTTGTCTGTGCCGATTCCCGGGAGTAGGTTATTTTTAAATGTTCGTACACGAACAATGATTGAGGTGGTGAATGAAACTGATAATCGGGATGACGGGGGCAACCGGCGCCCCTCTGGGCGTGGCGTTATTGCAGGCGCTGCATGAGATGCCAGAGGTTGAAACTCACCTGGTGATGTCGAAGTGGGCGAAAACCACCATCGAACTGGAAACCCCCTGGACTGCCCGCGACGTTGCGGCACTGGCAGATGTCACGCATAACCCGGCCGATCAGGCTGCCACCATCTCCTCAGGCTCGTTTCGTACCGACGGCATGATAGTTATTCCCTGCAGCATGAAAACACTGGCAGGTATTCGTGCGGGCTATGCCGAAGGGCTGGTCGGACGCGCCGCCGATGTCGTGCTCAAAGAGGGCCGCAAGCTGGTCCTCGTCCCGCGCGAAATGCCGCTTAGCACCATTCATTTAGAAAATATGTTAGCGCTTTCCCGCATGGGGGTAGCGATGGTTCCCCCCATGCCCGCTTATTACAACCATCCGCAGACCGTTGATGACATTACCTGGCATATCGTGACCCGCGTGCTCGACCAGTTTGGTCTGGAGCACCGCAAAGCACGCCGCTGGGAAGGCCTGCGGGCGGCACAGCATTTTTCACAGGAGAAAGAATATGGCTTTTGATGATTTACGAAGCTTCCTGCAGGCCCTTGATGACGAAGGGCAACTGCTGAAAATCAGTGAAGAGGTTAACGCCGAGCCGGATATCGCGGCGGCGGCTAATGCAACCGGGCGTATTGGCGACGGTGCGCCTGCGCTGTGGTTCGATAATATTCGCGGTTTTACCGATGCGCGCGTGGCCATGAACACCATTGGTTCCTGGCAGAATCACGCCATTTCCATGGGTTTGCCGTCGAACACCCCGGTTAAAAAGCAGATTGAAGAATTTATTCGCCGCTGGGATACCTTCCCTGTCGCACCGGAACGCCGCGCAAATCCGATGTGGGCGGAAAACACCGTTGATGGTGACGAGATTAACCTGTTCGACATCCTGCCGTTGTTTCGCCTGAACGATGGCGATGGTGGTTTCTATCTGGATAAAGCCTGCGTCGTCTCCCGCGATCCGGTCGATCCTGACCATTTTGGTAAGCAAAACGTCGGCATCTACCGCATGGAAGTGAAAGGTAAACGCAAACTGGGTTTGCAGCCGGTACCGATGCACGACATCGCGCTTCATCTGCATAAAGCGGAAGAACGCGGCGAAGACTTGCCGGTTGCCATTACGCTGGGTAACGATCCGATCATCACCCTGATGGGCGCCACGCCGCTGAAATACGATCAGTCAGAATACGAAATGGCCGGGGCGCTGCGCGAAAGTCCTTACCCCATTGCCACTGCGCCGCTCACCGGTTTTGATGTGCCATGGGGCTCGGAAGTGATCCTCGAAGGGGTCATCGAAGGGCGTAAACGCGAAATCGAAGGGCCGTTCGGCGAATTTACCGGCCATTATTCCGGTGGACGCAATATGACGGTCGTGCGTATTGATAAGGTCTCTTATCGCACAAAACCGATTTTTGAATCGCTATACCTGGGCATGCCATGGACCGAAATTGATTACCTGATTGGCCCGGCGACCTGCGTCCCTCTTTATCAACAATTAAAAGCTGAGTTTCCGGAAGTACAGGCGGTGAATGCCATGTACACCCATGGTCTGCTGGCGATTATCTCAACCAAAAAACGCTACGGCGGTTTTGCCCGCGCGGTGGGGCTGCGTGCAATGACCACGCCACACGGCCTGGGTTACGTAAAAATGGTGATTATGGTCGATGAAGACGTTGACCCATTCAACCTGCCACAGGTGATGTGGGCGCTGTCATCAAAAGTGAACCCGGCAGGCGATCTTGTACAGTTGCCGAATATGTCGGTGCTGGAGCTGGATCCTGGCTCAAGTCCGGCAGGCATTACCGACAAACTGATTATCGACGCGACGACACCGGTCGCACCGGACAGGCGCGGTCACTACAGCCAGCCGGTACAGGATTTACCTGAAACCAAAGAGTGGGTTGAAAAACTGACCGCGATGCTGGCCGCACGTAAATAAGGAGGGGAGAATGATTTGTCCACGTTGTACCGATGAACATATTGAGGTGATGGCAACCTCACCGGTGAAAGGTATCTGGACTGTTTATCAGTGCCAGCATTGTCTGTATACCTGGCGCGATACCGAACCACTACGCCGCACCAGCCGCGAACACTATCCGGAGGCGTTTCGTATGACGCAGAAAGATATTGATGACGCGCCGCAGGTGCCAACAATCCCACCGCTACTGGCGGTAGATAAGCGTTAAGCCGGAAAGCACGCAAGAAAAAGGCCGGTCATTTGACCGGCCTTTTGATGTTCATACTTATTCGCGGAAGAGCGCTTCGATATTCAGCCCTTGTGCCTGCAGAATTTCACGCAGACGGCGCAGACCTTCAACCTGAATCTGACGGACGCGCTCGCGTGTCAGACCGATTTCACGACCCACATCTTCAAGCGTTGCCGCTTCATATCCCAACAGACCGAAACGACGTGCCAGCACTTCACGCTGTTTGGCGTTCAGTTCGAACAGCCATTTGACGATGCTCTGTTTCATGTCGTCATCTTGCGTGGTGTCTTCCGGACCGTTTTCTTTTTCATCGGCCAGGATATCCAGCAGCGCTTTCTCAGAATCACCGCCCAGCGGTGTGTCCACCGAGGTGATACGCTCGTTGAGGCGCAACATGCGACTCACATCATCGACCGGTTTGTCGAGTTGCTCGGCAATCTCTTCCGCACTCGGTTCGTGGTCCAGTTTATGGGACAACTCACGCGCGGTACGCAGATAAACGTTCAGCTCTTTAACAATATGGATTGGCAGACGAATAGTACGGGTTTGATTCATAATCGCCCGTTCAATAGTCTGACGAATCCACCAGGTCGCATAAGTGGAGAAGCGGAAACCACGTTCCGGGTCGAATTTCTCAACCGCACGGATCAGGCCCAGATTCCCCTCTTCAATCAGGTCCAGCAATGCCAGGCCACGATTGCTATAACGACGGGCAATTTTCACTACCAGACGCAGGTTACTTTCGATCATGCGACGGCGCGATGCAACGTCACCACGCAATGCGCGACGTGCAAAATAAACTTCTTCTTCGGCCGTTAGCAGCGGGGAATAACCAATTTCCCCAAGATAAAGCTGAGTCGCATCCAGCACACGCTGGGTAGCGCCCTGCGATAACAATTCCTCTTCGGCCAGGTCGTTATCACTGGGTTCCTCTTCAACTAAGGCTTTTTCATCAAAAGCCTCTACTCCGTTCTCATCAAATTCCGCATCTTCATTTAAATCATGAACTTTCAGCGTATTCTGACTCATAAGGTGGCTCCTACCCGTGATCCCTGGACAAAGCACCTGAATAGCACTTCATTACTGACCATTGCAGCGGCATCTGCGCGCGCTGCAACGACAACAATGAGGAACGGTTCAACCACTTTGCCGATTTATCGCTGCGGCAAATAACGCAGCGGGTTTACGGATTTCCCCTTGTAACGAATTTCAAAATGCAAGCGTGTAGAACTGGTTCCGGAGCTACCCATGGTAGCGATTTTTTGCCCCGCCTTAACTTCTTGTTGTTCCCGGACCAGCATCGTATCGTTATGGGCGTAGGCACTCAGGTAATCATCATTATGTTTGATGATAATAAGATTACCGTAACCGCGCAGCGCGTTACCGGCATAGACGACGCGCCCATCTGCGGTCGCGACGATTGCCTGTCCTTTGCTACCAGCGATATCGACACCTTTATTACCACCTTCGGTAGCAGAGAAGTTGTCGATAACTTTGCCATCTGTCGGCCAGCGCCATGAAGCGATTGGCGTACTGGTTGACGTGCTGCTGATGGTCGGTTCGGTAGTGCTAACTGTTGGAGCCGTAACAGGCGCTGTGACAGGGGTCGCAGGCTTGTTGTTCGGCAACATTTTGTTAGCACTTTGTTCACCTGAATCCTCAGAATACGTAATTGTTGGTTTTGAAGCAACAGCTACGGTGGAATTTTGTGCAGGTTTTGAGACAATTCCTTGTGCACTCGCATCTGCCTGCGTTATCGCGTTTCCGCCCGTTATTGGCGCACCTGATGCATTACCCACCTGCAAGGTTTGACCTACCGTCAGGCCGTACGGTGCAGCGACATGGTTACGCTGGGCCAGATCGCGGAAATCGTTCCCGGTTATCCACGCAATATAAAATAAGGTATCACCACGTTTGACGGTATAGGTACTTCCACCGGTATAGCTTCCTTTCGGAATGTTCCCATACTGACGGTTATAGATGATCTTGCCATTCACAGTCTGAACAGGCTGTTCTGGTACTGACTGAACAGGCGTGGGCTGTGTTACCGGGCGCTGAACGGGTTGTATTTGCGGCTGTGATGCGGTGCCGATTTTTGGCGGCGGAGTGATTAACATTCCGGAATTGCTGCTGGAGCTGGTATTGCCACCCACCGAACTGACCGGAGCAGGTGCGTTGCTGGAGCTTGTACAGCCTGCCAGCCAGATAGAAACCAGTGATAGTGCCGCAACACGGCTTACGGTGAATTTAGGGCTTCCCGTGCTCATTTATCCCCCAGGAATGTGTTAGCTACCAATGACTTAAAATTAACCGTGAACGGTTTCGGCAAGTTTGCCCACCATACGCTGATGCGGCATGAAAACATCAGGAAAAATCTGTTTATCAGGCCAGCTCGCCTTTAACCAACGGCACAAAGCGCACGGCCTCCACGGTATCGATGATAAATTCGCCTCCCCGCCGGCGAACACGTTTCAGAAATTGCTGCTCGTCGCCCACAGGTAAAACGAGAATCCCACCTTCATCCAGTTGCGACATTAATGCCGCCGGAATTTCTGGCGGTGCGGCTGTGACAATAATGGCATCAAATGGACCGCGCGCCTGCCAACCCTGCCAGCCATCGCCATGTCGAGTTGAAACATTATGTAAATCAAGTTGTTTAAGGCGGCGTCGTGCGTGCCATTGCAGACTTTTAATGCGTTCAACCGTACAAACGTGATGGACCAGATGCGCCAGTATCGCAGTCTGATAACCAGACCCCGTACCGATTTCCAGCACCCGTGATTGCGGCGTCAGCTCGAGTAAAGCTGTCATCCGCGCCACCATATAAGGCTGAGAGATTGTCTGGCCCTGGCCGATAGGCAGCGCCACGTTATCCCAGGCCTTGTGTTCAAACGCTTCATCGATAAATTTCTCGCGCGGCACCAGAGAGATGGCTTCCAGCACATGCTCATCGGTAATGCCCTGCGCGCGTAATTGATCAAGCAGTGTTTGTACGCGTCTGCTCACCATCGTTTACTCACTCCGGCGCGTTCCAGCCAGCCCGAAACAACATCATGCGCGCTATGCGCGGTTAAATCCACGTGTAGCGGGGTGACAGAAACAAAACCCTCATCGATAGCGGCAAAATCGGTATCCGGCCCGGCGTCGCATTTCTCGCCCGGCGGGCCAATCCAGTAAAGCGTGTTGCCTCGTGGATCCTGCTGCGGAATGACCTGATCCGCTGGATGACGACTGCCACAGCGGGTAACACGAATACCTTTGATTTCACTGAGCGGCAAGTCCGGGACGTTAATATTCAGAATACGCCCGGTACGTAACGGCTCGCGCGACAGCGCGCGCAGAATGGAGCAGGTGACAGCGGCGGCTGTCTCGTAATGCGTCTGGCCGTTTAACGACACCGCCAGAGCCGGAAAGCCCAGATGACGTCCTTCCATCGCTGCCGCGACAGTACCAGAGTAGATAACGTCATCTCCGAGGTTCGGCCCGGCATTTATGCCGGAGACGACAACGTCCGGGCGCGGGCGCATCAGCGCGTTGACGCCCAGATAGACGCAATCGGTCGGGGTGCCCATTTGCACCGCGATATCGCCGTTTTCGAAGGTGAAGGTTCTGAGGGAGGATTCCAGTGTTAAAGAGTTCGATGCGCCGCTACGGTTACGATCGGGAGCCACGACCTGTACGTCGGCAAACTCCCGCAGGGCCTTTGCCAGCGTTTGAATCCCTGGCGCATGAATCCCGTCATCGTTACTCAGCAATATTCGCATAATCACCCGATGTATTGATAATTTCCCTTACCACACTGGTGGCGAAGCTACCTGCCGGCAGCCAGAAGCGTAACTCGACGGTCACGTCATCCCACCAGTTCCAGCTTAATTGTTGCGGAAAGAGCAGCATGGCGCGGCGCGATGCTTCTACCTTTTCGCGCACCAGCAAAGCCTGCAACTCCGGTGCATCGGCAACAGCCGCCTGCTCAAAGGACAGCGCCTGGCCCTGCGTTCCCCACTCGCCGCTTCCCGGCATTGATGCGGTAATCATCAACGCCCTGGCGTCAACGCGCGACTGCAGTTCGGCACGCTCTTCTTCGGTCGCGACAAACCAGCTTCCGCGCCCCGATAATTGTAGCGCATCGCCGTCAACAACTTGATTAAAGTCTGTTTTTTTCAGGCGCTCGCTAACAATTTGATTAAACAACGCACTGCGTGCTGCCGACAACCAAAAACTGCGCTTATTACGATCGCGCACCGGGGCATCGCTTTGCGCCCAGCGTAGCGCACCCTGTAAGTTACTGCCGCCAATACCGAAACGCTGTGCGCCAAAATAATTCGGTACGCCACCTTCGTTGATGGCTTGCAGGCGAGACTCCACATCGTCACGGTGGCTGATTTCGCGCAGTACCAGTGTAAAGCTATTGCCCTTAAGCGCGCCCAGACGCAGTTTGCGCTTATGACGAGCATATTCCAGCACTTTGCAGCCTTCCAGTTGAAACGCGCTCAGGTCTGGCATCTCTTTGCCCGGCACGCGGGCGCACAGCCACTGCTCCGTCACGGCGTGTTTATCTTTCTGTCCGGCAAAGCTCACTTCGCGGGCGTGTATTTTAAGGAATTTTGCCAGCGCGTCCGCAACGAAGCGGGTATTGCAGCCATTTTTCAGAATACGCACCAGAATATGTTCGCCTTCACCGTCCGGCTCGAACCCCAAATCCTCGATCACAACGAAATCTTCCGGATTGGCTTTCAATAAACCACGTCCCGCAGGCTTACCGTGCAAATAGGTCAGTTGCTCGAACTCTGTCATTTCGGGGCCCTAAGCAGGAGCGCTACCGCCTCACAGGCAATGCCTTCGCCGCGACCGGTAAAACCAAGTTTCTCGGTGGTGGTCGCTTTTACGTTCACGTCATCCATATGGCAGCCCAAATCCTCGGCGATAAATACGCGCATCTGCGGGATATGCGGCAGCATTTTCGGCGCCTGCGCGATGATGGTGACGTCCACGTTGCCAATCACATAACCTTTGGCCTGAATACGACGCCATGCTTCACGCAGCAGCGCACGGCTGTCTGCCCCTTTGAACGACGGGTCGGTGTCCGGGAACAGTTTGCCAATATCTCCCAACGCCGCGGCGCCTAACAGGGCGTCGGTCAGCGCATGTAACGCGACATCGCCATCGGAGTGCGCCAGCAGGCCTTTCTCCCAGGGAATGCGGACGCCACCGATAATAATGGGGCCATCGCCGCCAAATGCGTGTACGTCAAAACCGTGTCCAATGCGCATTATGCCTTCTCCTGGTGTTCAGAGTGGGTGAGATAAAATTCTGCAAGTTTCAGATCTTCGGGACGCGTCACCTTAATATTATCCGCGCGTCCGGCGACCAGTTCCGGGTGGAATCCGCAATATTCGAGTGCCGAGGCCTCATCGGTGATCGTCGCACCGTCGTTGAGCGCGCGCGTCAGGCAGTCGTGCAGAAGTTCCAGGGGGAAAAATTGCGGCGTGAGCGCATGCCATAAATCGTTACGCTCCACGGTATGCGCAATAGCCGTTTTACCCGGCTCTGCACGCTTCATGGTATCGCGAACCGGCGCAGCAAGAATACCGCCGACCCGGCTGGTTTCGCGAAGCGCAAGCAGGCGGTTTAAATCATCCTGATGCAGGCAAGGACGTGCGGCGTCGTGCACCAGCACCCACTGCGCCCCTTGCGCGGCTTTCAGCCCCGCCAGTACGGAGTCTGCGCGTTCTGCGCCACCAGCCACAACGGTAATGGCAGGATGTTGCGCCAGCGGCAAGCGGGCAAATCGCTCGTCACCGGGGCTGACAGCGATAATAACGCGCCCTACGTGCGGATTGGCCAGTAAGGCTGCCACCGCGTGTTCGAGGATCGTTTTATCGCCAATGGAAAGATATTGCTTGGGACATTCCGTTTGCATGCGGCGGCCAAATCCGGCGGCCGGCACCACCGCACAAACGTCCGGAATAATTACAGACATGTCGTAAACCCGGGATTGTTTATCGATTATTTTGTGTGTTCTGTACTGACCCCTGGTTGCGTTTGGACGCGTCCGGCACCAGACGATAAAAGGTTTCGCCCGGTTTGGTCATCGTTAATTCGTTGCGAGCGCGTTCCTCAATCGCTTCCTGGCCACCATTGAGATCGTCAATTTCAGCAAAGAGTTGATCGTTGCGCGCTTTTAATTTGGCGTTTGTCGCCTGCTGTGCGGCCACATCTTCGCTGACACGGCTATAGTCGTGAAGACCATTTTTGCCAAACCACAGCGAATACTGTAGCCAGACCAGCAAAGCCAGCAATAGCAGCGTTAGTTTACCCATCCTGCCCCCTGAAAAACGGCATCATCATCCCATAACTTTTTCTCAGACTCCACACCGGGGCCGGGTGATAACGAGTCACCGCGACAGAATGTAACATATTTGCGCACCTTTCCGTAGGGTTGTGCCCGGACACATTGTCTTAATGTGAGTTACGGTTTGAAGTATGGACGGCTTTAGCCCATCAACCACATAAACAACGCACCGAACATGGCCACAACGGTGAGCGCAGTGAGGACGATGCTGTAGAGCAATTTGCCATTGACGATAGAATGCAGGGCAATACCCACCACAACCGAGACGGGCATCAGCGCAAGGAAGAAAGGCCAGGTGTAGAGGAAGAAGAACAGCGTGTTAGGACCGTAAATCAGAAAAGGGATAGCCAGCGCCAACAGCCACGCGACAAAGCCCACTGCGGCCCCAGGAAGGGACCAGGTGGTGTCGTCGCTGGTCGTGATGGTATCCGACCTTGAGATGGTGATGTTCTGACTATTACGCATATCTGATCCCATTAACTGACGGCCGACGAAACAGGATACGCCCCACATTCTGCGTATCCCCGGCACTGTCTCAGGATCTGATCATATCGTCCCGTCTCATGAGGTCTAATAATTGGCCCACCAAATTTGTTACCAATTGTTCACCTTCGAGGTGAACTTCGGGTTTCTCAGGCGCTTCATAAACGGCATCAATGCCGGTGAAGTTGCGTAACTCCCCCGCGCGGGCTTTTTTATACAGCCCTTTCGGGTCGCGTGCTTCGCAAATCGCCAGCGGCGTATCCACGAAAACCTCAATAAAGCGCCCTTCCCCCACACGTTCACGCACCATCTGCCGCTCAGCACGATGCGGGGAGATAAACGCAGTCAGCACCACAAGCCCGGCATCTGCCATCAGGCTGGCCACTTCCCCAACCCGACGAATATTCTCTTTGCGGTCTTCATCGCTAAACCCCAAATCACTACACAAGCCGTGACGCACATTGTCACCATCAAGCAGGTAAGTACTGACCCCCTGCTGATGTAATGCCTCTTCCAGCGCGCCCGCTACCGTCGATTTACCGGAACCGGACAGTCCGGTAAACCACAACACAACCCCACGGTGCCCGTGAAGTTGTTCACGCTGCGCTACGGTAACCGGATGAGGATGCCAGACGACGTTCTCATCATGTGCGGCCATTATTTACCTCCCAGCAAATCACGCGCGCCCCAGTGAGGGAAATGCTTACGGATAAGCTGATTCAGCTCAAGCTCAAAGGCGCTGAACTGCGATGGTACAGAAGTCTCCTGTTGATGCACTTCCCGCACCATACCGGCGCCTACCGTCACGTTGCTCAGGCGGTCGATAAAGATAACACCGCCGGTCACCGGGTTTTGCTGATAGGCATCCAGGGTCAGCGGCTCATCAAAGGTCAAATCGACCAGCCCGATACCGTTTAACGGCAGCGTATCCACCTGACGCTGGGTGAGATTGTTAATATCCACCTGGTACTGAATGGCATCAACGCGGGCACGCGTTTTTTTACCCGCCACTTTGATGTCATAGCTCTGCCCTGCCGTCAGGGGTTGCTCAGCCATCCACACCACGTCAAGAGAGGCGCTCTGCACCGCAGGTACGCTCTCCTGCGCATCCAGAATGAGATCGCCGCGGCTGATGTCGATTTCGTCTTTAAGCACCAGGGTAATCGCTTCACCCGCATGCGCTTCCTGGAGGTCGCCATCAAAGGTCACAATACGCGCGACGGTGGATTCCACGCCGGATGGCAGAGCTTTGATGCGCTGGCCCACTTTCACGCTGCCTGAGGCCAGCGTACCGGAAAAACCGCGGAAATCGAGGTTCGGGCGGTTAACGTACTGCACCGGGAAACGCATCGGTTGGGTATCCACAACGCGCTGAATTTCGACGGTTTCGAGGACTTCCAGCAGCGTCGGGCCGCTGTACCACGGAATGTTGGCGCTCTGGCTGGCGACGTTGTCGCCTTCTAACGCGGACAGCGGCACAAAGCGAATGTCCAGATTGCCGGGTAGCTGTTCTGCGAAGGTCAGGTACTCCTGACGAATGTTCTCAAAGATCTCTTCGCTAAAGCCGACCAGGTCCATTTTATTGACCGCCACCACCAGGTGTTTAATGCCCAGCAGCGTAGAGATAAAGCTGTGGCGACGGGTCTGATCCAGCACGCCTTTACGGGCGTCAATCAACAGGATCGCGAGATCACAGGTTGATGCGCCGGTGGCCATATTGCGGGTGTATTGTTCGTGCCCCGGGGTGTCGGCAATGATAAATTTGCGCTTCTCGGTTGAGAAGTAACGGTACGCCACGTCGATGGTGATGCCCTGCTCACGTTCTGCCTGCAGGCCGTCGACCAACAGGGCCAGGTCGAGTTTTTCACCCTGGGTGCCGTGACGTTTGCTGTCATTGTGCAGCGTAGAGAGCTGATCTTCATAAATCTGGCGCGTGTCGTGCAGCAGGCGGCCGATCAGGGTGCTTTTCCCGTCATCGACGCTGCCGCAGGTCAGAAAACGCAGCAGACTTTTGTGCTGCTGTGCGTGCAGGTACGCTTCGACGCCGCCTTCGTTGGCAATTTGTTGGGCAATAGTAGTATTCATGGCGGCTCCTTAGAAATATCCCTGACGTTTTTTCAGCTCCATGGAGCCTGCCTGGTCGCGGTCAATCACGCGGCCCTGGCGTTCACTGGTGGTAGAAACCAGCATCTCTTCGATAATTTCCGGCAGCGTTTGCGCTTCTGACTCTACAGCGCCGGTCAACGGCCAGCAGCCAAGAGTACGGAAGCGCACCATCCGCTGTTCGATCACTTCGCCAGGTTGCAGGTCGATACGATCGTCATCGATCATCATCAGCATGCCGTCGCGCTCCAGCACCGGGCGTTCAGCGGCCAGGTACAGCGGAACAATCTCGATATTTTCCAGGTAGATATATTGCCAGATGTCCAGCTCGGTCCAGTTAGAGAGCGGGAACACGCGGATGCTCTCGCCTTTGTTAATCTGGCCGTTGTAGTTATGCCACAGCTCCGGACGCTGGTTTTTCGGATCCCAGCGGTGGAAGCGATCGCGGAACGAGTAAATACGCTCTTTGGCGCGAGATTTTTCTTCGTCACGGCGCGCACCACCGAAGGCTGCATCAAAGCCGTATTTGTTCAGCGCTTGCTTAAGCCCTTCGGTTTTCATGATATCGGTATGCTTGGCGCTGCCGTGAACGAAGGGGTTAATGCCCATTGCCACCCCTTCCGGGTTTTTATGCACCAGCAGCTCACAGCCATACGCCTTCGCCGTGCGGTCACGGAACTCATACATCTCACGGAATTTCCAGCCGGTATCCACGTGCAGCAGCGGGAAAGGCAGCGTGCCAGGATAGAAGGCTTTACGCGCCAGGTGCAGCATCACGCTGGAGTCTTTGCCGATGGAGTACATCATCACCGGATTAGCGAATTCGGCAGCCACCTCGCGAATGATATGGATGCTTTCCGCTTCCAGTTGTCGCAGGTGAGTGAGTCGTTTTTGATCCATAACCGTTCCTTAAGCCAGATTCACCACAGAGGCGCCAAACGCCTCTGAGTCTGTTGCATGTTGAAACCAGGCGAGTTCGCGATGCAGTTGAACTACCTCGCCCACTACCAGCAGGGCGGGCATCGGCGCATCTTTCGCCAGTTCCTCAAGTTGTTGTAATGTGCCGGTTCTGACCTGTTGATCAGCCCGTGTGCCGCGCGAAATCACCGCGACCGGTGTATTTGCCTCACGCCCGTGAGCGATAAGTTGTTCGCCGATCTCTGCCGCTTTCATCGTACCCATATAGATAGCCAGCGTCTGGCGACTTTGGGCCAGTTGCCTCCAGTCAAACGGCGCGCTGTCGGCTTTGTAATGTCCGGTAACAAAGGTGGCACTTTGTGCGTAGTCACGATGAGTCAACGGTATGCCCGCGTAAGCCGTCGCGCCGGAGGCCGCCGTAACGCCCGGCACCACCTGAAAAGGAATGCCCGCTTCGGCAGCCGCCTGTAACTCTTCACCGCCGCGACCAAAAATAAACGGGTCGCCGCCTTTTAAACGCACCACGGTTTTGCCCGCCTGCGCCGCCTCAACCAGCAAGCGGTTGGTATCATGCTGCGCAACAAGGTGTGAACCTGCGCGTTTCCCGACGCTGATCAGTTCCGCATCACGGCGTACCAGCTCCAGCACACCGTCGGTCACCAGATGATCGTAAAACACCACATCAGCCTGCTGTATAACCTGCAAACCACGCAGTGTTAACAGCCCTGCATCACCCGGGCCGGCGCCAACCAGGATAATTTCGCCGGTGCTGCTACCCGGTTTTGCCAGTTCATCGGCCAGCACCTGTTCCGCCGCCTGCTCTTTGCCCGCCGCCATCAGACTGGCAAAACGACCACGAAAGGCGCTCTCCCAGAAACGACGACGTTCATCGGTGGTTTTTCGAAATGCTTTAATGCGCGTGCGCCAGCGTCCGGCCACCTCGGCCATACGGCCTAAGTTTGCGGGCAACAATGCTTCAATCTTTTCACGCAGTAATCGCGCCAGTACCGGTGCATTCCCACCGGAAGAGATAGCCACCAGTAGCGGCGAGCGGTCGACAATCGACGGGAAGATAAATGAGCACAGCGGCTGGTCATCAACCACGTTCACAAGACGATGGCGAGCATTTGCGGCGTCAAAAACGCGACGGTTGACTGTCGCGTCATCCGTTGCCGCAATCACCAGAAAGACATTATCGAGTTGCGCTTCCTCGAACACATCAGCCAGCAGATGAATTTTTTGCTCATCCACCAGTTGTTGTAGTGAGGGTTCGAGATGTTTTGTCACCACCATTACGCGTGCCCCTGCGCGACGTAAAAAGGCAATCTTACGGGCAGCAACGTCGCCACCACCGACAACCAGCACGGGACGGTCTTTGACGTCAGCAAATAAAGGCAGGTAATCCACAGGGCAACAACTCATTAGCAACCAGTAATAGTGGGACTATAGGGGGGAGCTTAGAGCGAATGAAATTACGAATTGGAATGAGTAGTTCCGCAAAGGAATAACGCGCTAAAAAAACAAATGCCAAAAAGTGCTTAACCCCCCTCTTTTTGCAGAGTTAAGAACAAATGAAATTGTGTAAAACGGGTCACAGTTTCATACTAAGCGCGTTAAAATTTTTGTCGTAAAAGGACTCTCTATGCTTTCCGCATTGCGCCACCGTACCGCTGCCCTGGCGCTCGGCGTATGCTTCATTTTTTCTGCTCAGGCACGAGCACCTCATACCGGCGAATTTGCAAGCAACCAGGCGCGTCATATCGCCACCTATTTTCCCGGCCGAATGACCGGCACTCCTGCCGAAATGCTCGCAGCGGATTACCTTCGCCAGCAGTTTTCGCAGATGGGTTACCAGAGTGACATCCGCAAATTCAACAGCCGCTACAGCTGGACGACCCGTGATAATCAGCAAAACTGGCAGAACGTCACGGGCAGTACTGTGATAGCCGCCCATGAAGGCACGCATCCGCAGCAAATCATTATTATGGCTCATCTGGACACCTACGCGCCGCGTAGCGATGCTGATACCAATCATAATCTGGGTGGCCTGACATTACAGGGCATCGATGATAATGCCGCAGGTGTGGGCGTGATGCTGGAACTGGCTGAACAACTCAAATCGGTGCCAACGGAGTACACCATTCGCTTTATGGCGACCAGCGGCGAAGAAGAAGGAAGCCTGGGTGCTGAGAACGTGCTTAGCCGCATGTCTGAAAGAGAGAAAAAACATACACTGCTGGTGATCAATCTCGACAACCTTATCGTTGGCGATAACCTCTATTTTAATAGCGGCAAGAAGACCCCTGCCTCAGTGCGGAAACTGACGCGCGATCGGGCGCTGGCGATTGCCCGTAACCTGGGTATTAAAGCGACCACTAATCCGGGCCTGAATCCCGCCTTTCCGCAGGGAACAAGCTGCTGCAATGATGCCTGCGTATTCGATAAAGCCGGTATACCGGTTTTGTCCGTCGAGGCGACAAACTGGTCGTTGGGGAAAAAGGATGGCTATCAGCAGCGTGCTAAATCGAAAGCGTTCCCGGACGGCGTGAGCTGGCACGATATCAAGCTGGATAACATTCAGCATATCGATCAGGCCCTGCCCGGCCGTATTGACCGCCGCAGCCGTGATGTAGTGCGCATTATGCTGCCGCTGGTAAAAGAACTGGCAAAGGCGGAGAAAAAATAGGATCAGAAAAAAGACTGACTCGTATGACCGGGTAAGTCTTTTTTCAGTATTACGTCATTAACCCACGTCCTGTAACATTTTATTGATTTATTATCGGTTTGTTTCTTTTTATATTTACGTTAATTAAGTTGAAATAACCCATTGATAACTATAAATTGATCCTTAAAAACAATAGTTAGCACCGATCGATTTTTATTGATCTATCGAAAATAACATTTTAATCTGCTCTCAGTTTTTTACTCAAACTTATTTCACGAAATCTTAGTATTCATATGGTGAATTCATTTCCGTGCTGTGGAAATAAAATCACGTATGTAAGTGGTATGCTATGTTTAAAAAAATATTATTGATATTGACTGTAATGATATGGCCGACATTATCATTTGCTTTCACTATTAATTGCTATGGTGGCTCTGCATCCACAGTGACATTACCCCACTCGGCTTCTCTTGATAAAATAACAGTAGGTTTATCAAACGATACAACGCATTACCGAAAACTCTATACCTATAATTATTTTCATTTCGGCAAGGCAAATAGCCAGTGTCAGGTCACTGAATCGGGTGCAGGAACGACACTCTTATGGGTCGCATTTGTGAGAACAAGCACAACACCACATATTCACGATGGCAATGTTATATTTCCCACCTCAATAAATGGTATAGGAATATCATTCAATGAAATGACTTCTGGCGGCAACAAAGCGCTAAATACTATTACAACGCCAACCGTCCTTGGGTCGTGGTCTCTGACAAATACGCTGGCGCAAGCAACGCCCGAGTTTAATCTTAAAATCACCCTGTGGAAGATACCGGGTAAATTAGGGACAGGATCGCTGAATTTTTCAGATATCTATGTTGATCTCGGCCTGCAAGCAAAGGCATCAGATAGTTACGCTTCTCGCATGAATATGAGCAGTTCAGCAGCATTAGATACATGGTCGGTGATGCATGCGAAACTGTCCGGTACTCTCGATATTAATCCGGGTACCTGTGATATCGAAAATAAAACCGTGTTAATGGGCGAGCATTTTGGCGATTTTCCGTCTCGCTGGAAAGATGCCACATTTACGGTGAACTGCCCCGCATCATGGGGTTACGGAATGACAGCAACACTGAACAATAGCAATGTTATTTCAAGCCGAACCGCGAATACACCACATATGGGTTTAGCCCTTTCTGTTCTGCCACGAGCCGGCATTGTCAGCGCTATTCCTGGCACCATTGCCCTTACCCCCGGGGGCGCAACGGGTTACGGCATCCAGCTTGTCTGGGGTGATGCCAACACGCTTACCTCATCAACAGGTATTCCTTCAGACACTGTCATTTTTGACGCACCCAATGTGGTATCGACCCAAACCTTCACGCCTGGCGTAACACCAGCACCTGTTCAGGTAAAACTGGCCGCCAGATATGTCCCTACGGGCGAAACCAAATCACCGGGGCTGGCTAATTCAGCCATTGAGATCCTGGCGAATTATAATTGAGGGTGAGGTCGCTTGTTTACTGATTATTCTCGCGAAAAGAGGCCACGGAATGCGTGGCCTGTAATGTGTGGGGTTACTTGGGGTTCATGGCTGCTTTCAGTTGCTGCATGGCTGCCAGGCCTTGCTTACATCCTGCATCCTGCTGTTCCGCCGTGAGGGCCTCCATCTGTTTTTTACTTTCCGCATGCTGTGTTTTGAGCATATCGGCCTGTGCCTTTGTCCCCTCCTGTTTTGATGCCAGCTCAATAAAGCTATCTACCTCAGCAAAATACTGTTTACAGGTTTCCGTTTCTGCATAAGCAGAGAAGCCAGTGGTCATAAGGAGTACCGCCAGTGTGATCTTTTTCATCATAATGTCCCTGATAACGTTGTCATATTCCATGCCATGGATAATGGCGTTGTTACGATAACAAAATCGGTTCTGCGGAACGTGTCCGGAATCGGACAGATGAAGGGGTTAAGGTGCACATTACTCACCCGGCGAACACGCCTCGATATTTCGCACTAATGTTCGGAGCCATGTTTATCCCCGCGGTGAGGGGAACACCAGGGTCTTGCGCTGCCCAGGATTTCCGAGGCCAGTTTATCCCCGCTGGCGCGGGAATACTCTAAACGTCACGCGTTAAATTTGAACAGTAATTACCACACCCAACATCCTGGCAACGTTTCCGTATTTTTTAAGAACGGTAATACTTTGATTCTACTCATTAAAGAACACCACAACCGGTGCAACATCTCATTTCACCCGCGTAACCCCATACCACCGCCAATAAAAAACGCCCGGTGGTTAGCCGGGCGCTTCTTCATGTAATAACGAACAACTCACCATCAGCCTTCGTGCAGGCCGCACTCGCGCTTAAGGCCGAAGAAACGGGTGTCCTCTTCTGCCATGCCCGGCTCCCACTTACGCGTGGTGTGCGTATCGCCCACGGACAGATAGCCCTCATCCCACAGCGGATGATATTTCAGGCCGTGTTTTTGCAGATACTGGTAAACCGTACGGTTATCCCAGTCGATGATCGGCAGCACTTTGAAGACTCCGCGCTGAATATCCAGCACAGGCAGATTAGCACGGCTACTGGACTGCTCGCGACGCAGGCCCGCGAACCAGGTTTGCGCATTCAACTCTTTCAACGCCCGGTTCATCGGCTCAACTTTGTTGATGTCATTGTATTTTTCAATACCCTCAACGCCCTGCTCCCACAGCTTGCCGTAACGCGCTTCCTGCCAGGCAGGGCTTTGCGGCGCGCGGTAAATCTGCAGATTCAGGCCGAGCTTGTCCGTTAGCTCATCAATAAACCGATAGGTTTCCGGGAACAGGTAACCCGTGTCCGTCAGGATAACCGGGATATTCGGGCGCACCTGATTCACCAGGTGCAGACTCACCGCCGCCTGGATACCAAAACTGGACGACAGCACATACTCACCTGGCAGATTCTCCAGCGCCCAGGCCACGCGTTCTTCTGCGGTTTGCGCTTCCAGTTGAGCGTTAGCCTCCGCCAAAGCCTGCGTGCGGTCGTCTTTCGACAGAGCATTCAGGGCAGATAGATCGAGTACGGACATAATTACCTCTCGTGTGTTTTCTCCCCTCACCCCATCCCTCTCCCCAGGGAGAGGGGGAAGGCAAGGAAGCTTAATCCCAGAGATCGCGCGCCGGGTCGAGCACCGGACGGATAATGCCGGCGCGGATGGTGAAATCACCGAAACCTTCACCCGCTTCGCGCTCTTTCGCCCAGCGCCCTACCAGTTCATCCAGCGAAGCGATGATTTCTGGCTCGGTAATGTTCTCTTTGAACATCCGTGGAATACGTGTACCGATGCGGTTACCGCCCAGATGCAGGTTGTAGCGGCCAGGCGCTTTACCCACCAGGCCCACTTCTGCCAGCATCGCGCGGCCACAGCCGTTCGGGCAGCCCGTCACGCGCGTCACAATATGCTCATCGCTCAATCCATGCTTCGCCATCACCTCTTCCACTTTATCGATAAACGACGGCAGGAAGCGCTCTGCTTCAGCCATCGCCAGCGGGCAGGTCGGGAATGATACACAGGCCATCGAGTTTTCACGCTGCGGCGTCACGGCATCCATCAGGCCGCTCTGACGCGCGATTTTTTCGATTTTCGCTTTCTGACTATCCGGCACGCCGGCGATGATCAGGTTCTGATTGGCGGTAATACGGAACTCGCCTTTATGGATCTTCGCGATCTCCAGCAGGCCCGTTTTCAACGGACGCCCCGGGTAATCGAGGATTCGACCATTTTCGATAAACAGCGTCAGATGCCATTTATTGTCGATCCCTTTCACCCAGCCTATGCGATCACCGCGCCCGGTAAACTCATACGGACGGATCGGTTCGAACTTGATACCTGCGCGACGCTCAACTTCCGCTTTGAAAGTCTCAACGCCCACACGTTCCAGCGTATATTTGGTCTTCGCGTTTTTACGGTCGGTACGGTTACCCCAGTCGCGCTGGGTTGTGACCACCGCTTCGGCAACGGCCAGCGTATGCTCAACCGGCAGATAGCCAAACTCGCTCGCCGTACGGGCATAGGTTTTCTTATTACCGTGCTCAATAGACAGACCACCGCCCACCAGCAGGTTAAAGCCCACCAATTTGCCGTTTTCCGCGACCGCAACGAAGTTCATGTCGTTGGCGTGCAGATCGATATCGTTCTGCGGCGGGATAACGACCGTCGTTTTGAACTTACGCGGCAGATAGGTCTGACCGAGGATCGGCTCTTCGTCAGTGGTCGCCACTTTTTCCTGATCGAGCCAGATCTCTGCGTAAGCGCGAGTGCGCGGCAGCAGGTGTTCAGAAATCTTCTTCGCCCATTCGTAGGCTTCGGCGTGTAGTTCTGACTCGTACGGGTTGGAGGTACACAACACGTTACGGTTCATGTCGTTAGCGGTCGCCAGTGCGTCCAGACCAACGGAGTGCAGCATCTGGTGTACCGGTTTCACGTTCTTTTTCAGAATGCCGTGGAACTGGAACGTCTGACGGTTGGTCAGGCGGATACTGCCATAGATAGTGTTCTCAGCGGCAAATTTATCAATCGCCTGCCACTGTTTAGTGGTGATAACACCTCCCGGTAGGCGGCAGCGCAGCAGCATCGCGTGGCGTGGCTCCAGCTTCTGTGCCGCACGCTCAGCGCGAATATCGCGATCATCCTGCTGGTACATGCCGTGGAAACGGATCAGCAGGAAGTTGTCGCCTTTAAAGCCGCCGGTCAGACCGTCATTCAAATCTTCCGCAATGGTTCCGCGCAGATAGTTGCTTTCCAGCTTCATGCGCTCGGCGTCTGTCAGTTTTCCTTCGACCACCAGTGGGCCTGGATGTTTTTCACTCATTAGTAGACATCTCGCTGATAACGGCGCTCTACGCGCAGCTCACTTAAATATTCGTCCGCCGCTTCGGCGTCCATCGCGCCAAACTCGGCAATCACGTCCAGTAAAGCCTGCTCAACGTCCTTCGCCATGCGATTCGCGTCGCCACAGACATAAATGTGCGCACCGTCATTAATCCAGCGCCACAGTTCCGCGCCTTGCTGACGCAGTTTGTCTTGTACGTATATTTTTTCTTTTTGGTCACGAGACCAGGCCAGATCGATACGGTTCAGCACACCTTCTTTGACGTAGCGCTGCCACTCAACCTGGTAGAGGAAATCTTCCGTAAAGTGCGGATTGCCGAAGAATAGCCAGTTCTTACCTTCCGCCCCTTCTGCCGCACGCTGCTGCATAAAGGCGCGGAACGGCGCAATACCGGTACCCGGACCAATCATAATGACCGGTGTTTCCGGGTTGGCTGGCAGACGGAAATTATCGTTATGTTCGATGAACACACGCACTTCACCCTCTTCCTCCACGCGATCGGCGAGGAAGCTCGATGCCCCACCCGCGCGCGCGCGGCCTTCAATGTCATAGCGCACCACACCGACAGTGACATGCACTTCGGTTTCCACTTCGGCCTGTGAAGAGGCGATGGAGTAGAGGCGCGGTGTCAGCGGACGCAGCAGCCCGGTCAGCGCCCCGGCATCCAGCTGTGCCGGAGAGAAACGCACCATATCCACAATCGGCGTGGTCGCGGCGTAGTGCTGCAATTTGGCTTTATCGCCCACCAGCGGCAGCAGTGATTCACTGCGGGTGAGGGTGGCATAGTTTTCTACGATATTGCCGGTATTGACCGTCAACTCGAAATGCCATTGCAGCGCTTCGGACAGCGGCAGGGTTTTGCCGTCTACGCTGACGGGTTCATCGCCTTTGAGCCACAGTAACTCAATCAGTTCTTTTACCAGCGCAGGATCGTTCTGATACCACACGCCCAGCGCATCGCCCGGCTGATAGCGCAGGCCGGAGTCGCCCAGATCGATTTCAATATGACGCACGTCTTTTTCTGAATCGCGGCCCGTGATTTTTTGATTCACTGAGAGGGTCGCGGTCAGCGGTTCTTCTTTCGTATAAGGGCTGGAGAAAACCTCATTCACCGCACCGGTTGCTGTCACCGCGGCCTGGGCCGGCGTCTCTTTCGGGACCCGTGCTTTCAGCACCTCAACCACGCGCGCGCGCCATTCAGCGGCGGCGGCCTGGAACTCAACGTCTGCGTCGACGCGATCGAGCAGGCGCTCGGCGCCCAGTTCAGCCAGTTTGCTATCGAAATCTTTGCCTGCCTGGCAGAAAAACTCATAGGACGTGTCACCAAGCCCCAGTACGGCGAAGGCAGTGCCATTAAGCTTCGGCGCTTTTTTCGAGAACAGGAACTTATGTAACGCAACGGCCTCTTCCGGCGGCTCCCCTTCCCCTTGCGTAGAAGCAACAACGATCAGCAGTTTTTCGTTAGCGATTTGTTTGAATTTATAGTCGCCCGCGCTCACCAGTTTGACGTTAAGTTTTGCCGCCAGCAGATCGTCACGCAGTGCTTCCGCCACACGACGCGCATTGCCGGTTTGCGAAGCGGAGAGAAGCGTAATGGTCGGGGCTTCGGTCGCCGCAGGTGTTGCCGTTGCAACTGCCGCACCGGGTTGCTGGTTCAGCACGCCCCAAAAATAGCCGGAAACCCAGGCAAGCTGGGTGGGTGTTAAATCGGTTGTGGCCGCCTGAAGGCGTGCCAGTTGCTCCGGGTTCAGCGGAAGCAAAGCGGAAGGTGGGACCTGAGTCGTCATGCGTCGTTATGTTCCAGTAATACTCGTCATACTTCATGCTGCAGATGCGTTGGCTGTTCTCGTTCGCCCGAATCACTTACCGGTGTAAGCTCATCGGGACTCGCTCGCTTGCCGCCTTCCTGCAACACGAATTATGTAGAGTAAAGCAAAGCTGTTTTCACGCCCTGTCAGCGCACTAAAAACAGAAGAGAAAGTAAGGTTAACGGCGGGGATAATAACAATTAAAGAAAGGTTGGAAATAATAAATAACCAAAAGAACTAACCTGTTTTACTCATAGTTTATAACAGTAAAATAGATTAATTAATTGATTGATTTTAAAGGTAAAAATATAATAACCCCGGTAAAGCGTAGCGATTAATCACTTTTGCCGATTTTAGTTAATGATAAAAAAGGTCATTTCGGCTACCATGCCGCGGTTTTTTCAGCCAGTCAGAGAGTTCAGTATGTCCACCACGTTATTTAAAGATTTCATGTTCGAAGCCGCTCACCGTTTGCCGCATGTGCCAGCCGGGCATAAATGCGGTCGCCTTCATGGCCACTCATTTATGGTGCGTCTGGAGATCACCGGCGAGGTGGATCCGCATACGGGCTGGATCATGGATTTCGCTGAGCTCAAGGCGGCATTCAAGCCGACTTACGATCGTCTGGATCACTACTATCTTAACGATATTCCGGGCCTTGAAAACCCGACCAGCGAAGTGCTGGCAAAATGGATCTGGGATCAGGTTAAACCTGTCGTGCCCCTGCTGAGCGCAGTGATGATTAAAGAGACCTGTACTGCAGGGTGTATCTACCGCGGCGAGTAATTTTCCGCTTCTGTGCCGTTAGCGCCTGCACGCTGCCAGCGCCGCGTAAGCTTATTTCCCTTCCGTTATTGTTATTTATCCCCACTGGCGTGGGGAACTCCGCTTTTCTGCGTCAGCCTGGCAACTCGCACATGGTTTATCCCCGCTCGCGCGGGGAACACAATTACACTCCGCAATGGAACCAGTGATGTTCCGGTTTATCCCCGCTCGCGCGGGGAACACTCTAAATATAATCCATTGAATTATAGAATTATTTATTGCATCTCAAATTCTACCGATTTTTTCGGTGCGACAAAAAAACTAACGTATTGATTATTATCAAGAATAAAAACACACCCAAGGTAAAAACCGATTTCACCGGATAGCGTTGTTTCACACCTCACTTCCCCGCCCTTCCGGCGGAAAAACAAAGGCTATTTGCATTCTAGGGTTGGAATTCATCCATTCTAACCCTAGACTCTTAGTCGGACAAAAAGCTGCTTCTGGTTGGATTTTTCTGTTTTTCACCACCCTGCGAAAGTCTAACATTGGTTGGATTCTCAGACGCGCCCTCTCTCGCGTTAATCCAACTCTCCACCTTCTGCCTGCTTCAACAATGTCGGAATGTGCGGTCCATACTCGACCTTGCCTCGTCCTGCTCGAATACCACTGCCAACCTTGCGGGCTTCTTTGGAGTACAACGTCTTTGCACGCATGATCTCATAGCTATAACCCCGACCTAACCGGTTGGACATCTTGATCAAGCCGTTGAGCCCTTCGGTATAGCCATTGGTGATTGAGAACGGCGCATCCCAGTAGGCAAAGATGTCGTCGTAATGGTTGTGTACCGTTTTTACCAGTTTTTTGAAAGGCTCCATGCCATAAGGCGGCAGGCTGTTCTCCCAAGCCTCAAAGGCGTTCTGAGCGCTCTGCTTGTCGGGTTCGTCGTAGATGCAGAAGAAGGCTTCCTTGAAGTCATAGGCCATGGCAAGTGCTGGGATCGCCTGCTTTATAACCTCCAGCGCCTTTTGCTCTGCGGGCGTCAGGTTGCCGGGTCGCTTCAGGGTGAGCCAGCGAATGGACTTTTTGACGTAAATGCGATCTTCTTTGCTTAACTGTGCCTGATAGTTCTTGCGCTCCGCTTCCAAGGCTTCAGAGGCCATCTTGACGACATGGAACTTGTCGATCACCAGTTTGGCGTTGGGCAGATACTGAGCAAAGGAACGCTTGAAGGGTCGCCACATATCCGTACAGACCCATTCCACTTTGTCAGCATCCGGCAAATCCTTGAAGAAGGGCTTCAGGTGCTCTTGAGTACGATGCTCCAACATATCAAAGACGTTGTTGGTTGCCAGATTGGTGATTACACAGCGATACCCGCCGGCAAGGTTCACTTCGTCAATACCCATGATGACCGGGGTTTCGTAACGAACGGTTTGGGAGAGTTCCTCAATGAGATCGTGAGCGATGTTCTTGACGGTGTTCACTGCCACACCGGTTTGCTCGGCTAAAGCATGGAAGGTGGTTCCCAGGCACTGTTGCCGAATAACATCGACCAGCCGTTTGGTGGCTCGGCGTTTGTCATCCAGAAAACTCAACTCCGGCATGGACATTTTTCCGCACGACTCACAGCGAAAGCGCGGGCGCTGAACTTCAAGGCGGACGGGCTCCATGTACAACGGCGTGTCCATGAACTTGTTTTTGCGCGTACCGTGTCTGTGCATAGGGATGTTGCAGTCCCCACATAACGGCACCTCGACCGTTACCGGCTCAGCAACTATCACAAGGCACTTGCCCTCGTGGCGCATATCGACCGGCTTGATGCCTGGCAGATTCAGCAGGTCAAGCATCGGCTTAATCCATACCCAGATCGATGTCTTTGCCTTCGCGCAGCAGGTCATACACCATATCAACCAATGCGGTCATGCCCTGACGGTCAGACTTGAGCACCTGGGTTGCCAGCTTCTGATGACTGGACAAAGCACGAACAACCGCTTGCTGAACAGCACCGGGGAGGTTGCCTTTCATAGCCTGCTCACGGGTGTTGCTTTCCACCTGAGCCATGACGACATCGCTTTCACCGGTAATCGCTGAAATCTGATTAACGAAAGCCACCTGATCCTGGATCGGCGTCGCCTCACCAAACAGGCTGTTGAGCCTCTCGATAATTTCTTTGACGAATTTAGGCTTGTCGCCTACCGCGCCACCACCGCCTGCACCTGCTGGTTGCAATACCGGGGTTTTGCCTTCGTCTTCTACGTCATCGGGTCGAGCATTGATGTCAAAGCCAGTAAGCACCAGGCCTGTCAAGTCCACGGTTTCCGGTGCTTCGTGCTGAAGGCGCTTTTGCAACAGCTTGGCGAAAGCGGCAAAGTTTTCCAACTCCGGGTCGCCAAAATCAATCAGTTGGGCGATATAGGAATAGGTACGGCAGAAGCGCCCCAGGTCCGACTTGAAGCCCATCAACGCCTTGATTTGCTCGGCATACTCATCCTGGTGGTGATCGGCAGACTTCATACCCGCCTCGTCACCCTTGGCGCGGGCCTTCTCAAACGCTGCTTCCCAGGTTGCCATGCCATCGCGCAACATTTTCAACTTGTCGTTATACAAGGCCGTCGCTCCAGCTGTAGCGGTATACAGCGCCTTGTGCTGTGGCGATTTAGTATGGGTGATGTCACGTATGGTCTTGAAGCGGGCTTCCTTGAACGCGGCCAAGTCCTTCTCGTCGTACAGGCCGTGCTCGTCCAGTCGCTCCTTGATCTCGTAGACCACATTGAGGTCTTGCACTTCGCTGATGTGAGCGCCCTTGTCATAGGTGGCAAAGGCCTTGCGCACGTTCTCCGGGTCGTTCACGAAGTCGATGATAAAGACTTCATCTTTCCCAGGCGCCGTCCGGTTCAGGCGGGCGAAGGTCTGCACAATCTCCACATGGTTGGCGATTTTCTTGTCCACATACATGGCGACCAGTTTGGGCTGGTCAAAGCCGGTCTGGAACTTGTCGGCCACCAACATTACCCGGTATTCCGGGCGGTCAAAGGCAAAGCGCAAATCCTGCCCGTGGACATCCGGGTTCATGCTCTGCTCGGTGAACTCCTCGTTCTCATCGACGATAAACACATCGTCCTTAAACTCGCTGTCATCCTGGTGCATCACCTGCTTACCGGTCATCTTGCCGGAGAAGGCCACCAGTGAATGAATAAAGCCGTACTCGCTGTGCTGCTCGATATAGCGGTCAAACGCCTTCTTGTAGCGAATGGCAGCGGCACGGGAGCTGGTCACGACCATCGCCTTGGCCTTGCCATCCAGCCGGTGGGCGACGTTCTTGGTGAAGTGCTCAACGATAAACTGTACCTTCTGGGTCACATTGGTGGGGTGCAATGACATCCACTGTGCCAGGGCGCGTTTGGCGGCCTTGCCGCTTACCCGCTTGCTGTCTTCAAGCTGCTTGGAAAGGTTGAAGGCTGTTTTGTAGGGTACATAGCCGTTCAACACATCGAGAATGAATTTCTCCTCAATGGCCTGGCGCATGGTGTACAGGTGGAAGGCTTGCGGCGGGTTATCGTCCGAGATCGGTTGGCTTGGATCTGTCGGGCGACCGAACAGCATCAAAGTGGAGTGTTTGGGCGTGCCGGTAAAGGCGAAGTAGCTGATATTGTCCGGGCGGGCGCGGGACTTTTGCAGTTGCTCCAGCAGTTCATCCACCGTCATGGTGGACATCTTGCCTTGTCCGCTCATCCCCAGCGCGGCTTGCAGCTTAGCGGCGGTAGAGCCTGTCTGCGAGTTATGCGCCTCATCAATGATCACAGCAAAGTTTTTCCCTTTCAGGGCCTTGTCAGTGATGATGGCTTCCATCGCGTAGGGGAAGGTCTGGATCGTGACCACCACAATCGGCGTGCCAGACAACAAGGCTTCCGAGAGCTGCTTGCTCTTGGACTTGGATGACTTTTGCCGGTCAATGGCGGCGATCACCCCAAACTGATGGTCAATCTGTTTCACCGCGTCCTGAAGCTGGCCGTCCAGCACATTACGGTCGGTTACAATGATCACGCTGTTAAATACCGCGTCGCCGTTATCTTCGCGCAGTTTCACCAAGTCATGAGCCGTCCAGGAAATGGTGCTGGTCTTGCCGGAACCGGCGCTGTGGTCACACAGGTAGGTCATGCCTGCGCCGTTTTCGCGGGCATCGGCCAGCATCTGGTTCACTGCCGTCCATTGGTGGAAGCGCGGGAAAATCAGAGTTTCTTTCTTCGACCAGTTGCCCTGAATATCCACCACGTCCTTTTTCTCGACGTAGACAAAACTATGGAAAATCCGCAGCCAGGCATCCGGCTGGCAGACCGCCTCCCAGAAGTAGGCTACCGGGTATTCCTGGGTACCATCGGCCTTAATTTCACCTGGCGGGTTACCCGCATGTACCGTGCCGCTTTCGTCCTTTCGCCCCTTATTGAACGGCAGGAAAAAGGTGTTTTCTCCATCCAGCTTGGTCGCCATCATGATTTCAGAGTCGGACATGGCGAAATGCACCACCGCCCCGCGCTTGAAGGTCAGCAATGGCTCCCGGCGTTTGGTCTTGGCGTCATACGGCAGACGATCATTGCGGTACTGATCCATGGCCGCTTCGCAGGACTGGGTGAAGTCGGTCTTCAGTTCGACGGTTGCCACCGGCAGACCGTTGATAAACAGCACCAGATCAATGGCAAATTCACGGGCCGGGTGATACTTCAGTTCCGGCACCACGCGCAGGATATTGGCCTGGTAACGCTCAATGACTGCTGCATTGCGCTTGTCTTCCGGTGCGGCCTCGGTCATCTCGATCAGGCCGCAACCGGCAATGGAAAAACCCTGGCGCAACACCTGCATGGTGCCTTGTTTCTCCAGTGCTTTATCCAGGCGATCCATCAGCACTTCAAGGGTTTTGGCCCCGTTGAGCCGTTCCAGCTTGTCCCATTTTTCCTGCTGGCCGCTGGTTTTAATCCAGCTTTCCAGGTCTTCGGGGTACACCGCCCGCTCGGTGTCGTAGAACTTGGAATCACCCAGCTTCCAGCCCTGCTCTACCAACCGGTCGATGATGTATTGCTGGAAGTGTTTTTCCTGATGTGCTGCTGATTGCATTTATTGTTTTCCTCGCAAATCAATCTGGCCTGTGACAGCGGCGGTGATAAAGGCGGCGCGGCGTTCTTTGAGCAGGATGATACTTTGTTCCGACTTGCTAATCAGAGCATCAATGCGGGCGGTTTCAAGGTCGAGGGTGGCTAGAATGGCATCTTGCTCCTTCAGATCTGGAAGAGGTAGACGAGTGTTCGCTACATATTCATGCTCTAAGCTTTCAACAGTAGCTCCTTCTTTTGCCCATATCCCAAGCAACGAGCGGTTAAGACCCTGTACCCACCGAAGTATAAACCGGGGTCTAACCCTAGTTTCATCAAGGCTCAATGCTTTCATGTCCTGATTTAAGCTAACAGGAACATTATTGATCCCAACCGGTATCGTGTGACGAAGAATACCTGATCTAGCAACCAGCAACACCGCTCCCGAGTCAATCAGTTTCGTGGCACTATTTTCCAGTCCTTTGGTAGTTATATGATCTATAGAATCGGTAATCACCTCATGTTTCATATCCTTTGGAGAGACCCAAGGGATGCAGCCGTTCCAATAGTCTGGATTTTCTTTTGATGGCGTACCACCACCAGAGAATGCAGCAACATGCTTTAGTTTTGTCGCCTCCCAGTGCTCCGGCACCTGCCCAATCCACTCAATGCCGGAGTCCTTCATCTTGGCGTTGCGGTCTAGTCCCTTGGTGACAGCATGGGTAATCAGCGCCTGGCGCTTTTCCTTCAGTAGCTCGATAAAGCGGGTTTTCTTCTCGATAAGCGCATCAATGCGGGCGGTTTCGCGGTCGAGGGAGGTTAGTATTTTCGCTTGCTCAGGCTGATCTGGGTATACAACTTCAATTGAACCGATATGCCCCCAATCTGCACGAGGCATTTTCGCTCCCTCGCATCCTGACTCTATTTGATGCGTTACATCAGGAGTTAAAAGCCATTCTTGCAGCCATCTGGGTTCTGTTTTTTCAGCCCTCAGAACCAAAAATTCTGTTGAGCAGCACCCTGCCATCTCTGAAATAATGGCTTTTCGCAAATATGGACGCAGCTTACCGTACAGGACATCCCCTTCATAAAAGATGCCTACAGTTGAATCTTCTGATTGACGGGAGCTTCCATTCGTTGGCTTGTACTGCCCTGATCCTGCTTCTACATCCTCAAGTCCGATATAAATGGTATCAGTAGATACATCATTTCGTCGTTCATTGCGCAATGACGCCAGTCGCTTGACTCTCGCTACCTTCCAATGCTCCGGCACCTGCCCAATCCACTCAATACCGGAATCCTTATATGCGGGATATGCTCTGTACTGGCTCATTCGCTGGCCACCTCCGCCAGTAGCGCGGCAATCTCGGCTTCTACTTGCTTCAGGTCTTCATCAATATCTTGCAGCTTGCGCGGCGGCTGGTACTGGTAGAAGAAGCGGTTGAAGTTGATCTCATAGCCAACGCGGCCCAATTGACCATCCCTGGCATCGGTAAAACTCTCATCCAGCCAGGCATCCGGCACATGAGGAAGCACTTCGCGAGCAAAGTAGTCGTCGATGTCATCCAGATAGGGGACGTTCTCGTAATCAGTTAAATCTGTGTCTGGCACCAGCTCGCCGTTGGAATCCGTGACTGGCTCGGCTTTCGGGTCTTTGTGACCAAAGGCGTTGATCAGCGCGGTGATCAATGTTTTGCTGGATTTGACCTTGAGCTGCTTAGCTTCGTCGGACTTGATCGAGTTCTTAACAAAGGTTTCTGCCCAGCTATAGGGCTGCGTTTGCCCGATCAGCGGCTTGAGGGCTTCACGCCAGAATGTCTGATGCGCATCAGAGAGCTTTTCCCAGGCAGCTTCGGCTTCCAGCCGATCCATGCCCACCTTATCCAGCTCCAGGGTCATGCGCAGCGGGCGCAGAACCCTGATACGACGGTAGCCAAAGGTACGGTAGTCAAGCATCCGGGAAAGCGCTCCGCTTTCGCCTGTGGCGTAGATGTCCAGAATCTGGCGGCGCTGCTCATCGCTGACAATACGGCGTTTGTTGCCCTCGTTGCGGATTGAAGTCCAAAGGTCGGTGGCGTTAATCAACTGCACCTTGCCTTTGCGCTCCTGCGGCTTCTTGTTGGACAGAATCCACAGGTAGGTGGCGATATTGGTTCGGAAGAACAGCTCCGTTGGCAGAGCTACAATGGCTTCAATCAGGTCGTCTTCCAGCAACCAACGGCGTATTTCCGATTCGCCAGACGCGGCACCGCCGTTAAACAGTGGCGAACCCGACAGCACGATAGCGGCGCGGCCACCGCCGTTGATCGGCAGTTCTAGCTTGCTCGCCAGGTGCATCAAAAACAGCATGGAGCCATCGCTAATTTTCGGCAGGCCCGGCCCAAAACGGCCCAACTCACCTTTTTTGTGTTCTGCTTCGACGGCGGTTTTGTCCTTCTCCCATTTCTTGCCGAAAGGCGGATTGGACAGGCAGTAGTGGAAACGCTCACCGGCAAACTGGTCGTTGGACAGCGTGCTGCCCTGACGAATGTTCTTCGATAGATCTCGGCCGGGGTCGGACTCCAAACGGCGGATCAGCATACCGGCTACACAAACCGCATGGGTTTCCGGCTCCAACTCCTGCCCGTGCGGCACCAGCACTGGCGGGATCTTGTCGCGGTTACCGTAGTCGCCCACATGGTTCATGGCATCGGTGAGGAAGCCACCCGTACCACAGGTCGGGTCATACAGAGTACGAATCAAACCGGGGCTGGCCTCAAACAGGGCATCATCCGGGTCAAGCAGCAATGCGGTCGCCAGGTGAACGATGTCACGCGGCGTCATGAAGTCCTCGGCCCCTTCATTTACCTCGGCACCAAAGCGGCGAATCAGGTGTTCGTAGATGTTACTCATCACCCGATCCGGCACCACGTCCGGGTGCAGGTCGATCTTGGCAAAGTTCTGGCAAATCTTGTACAGCAAGCCCGCTTTCTCCAGCCGGATCACCGTATTGCCAAACTCAAACTCCTCGAAGATAGCGCGGGCGTTATCCGAAAACAGGGCGATGTAGTCTTCCAGATTGCGGCGCGTCTTGGTGCTACCCAGGGTGCCAAGGGAGTATTCAGAGGTGTTGTAGAAGGGGTATTCAGCGGTTGAGCGCAGAATGGTATCCAGCTCAACATCGGCATCCTTGAAAGCGTCATGCGCTTCTCTCACCGCCTCGCGAGTCGGCTCCAGCGCACACTCCAGGCGGCGCAGCAAGGTAAACGGCAAAATGATCTTGCCAAAGTCCGTATGCTTGAAGTCCCCCCACAGGTCTTCCGCGTTCTTCCAAATAAAGTCAGCCTGTGAAGCTGCCGATCCCGTAAATTCGTTCATTCTTGACTCCAACCACCTTTTGCACAGAACGGTACTGTAGTCAATCTGCGAATGTCAACCAGATTTTGCACAAAAGGGGATGGATTTCAATTCCTAGCTAAATCTGCGATCCTACCTCAGAATGCAAATAGCCAAAACAAAAACGCCCGGCACGTGGGCCGGGCGCTCAGGCAATGCGCATTCTGCTGGTCAAAAACCCCCGCAGAAAACGAATCAGGCAATGTTCAGATATTTGTGCGTCTGCATCGACAACCGCCAGTTGCGGGCGATACAGGTTTCGATACACAGGCGGGTGGCATCGTCTTTCTGGCTGATAGGCTGGAGCGCAATAACGCGGTGTTTATCATCCGTCAGTTGCGTCAGCAACTCATCAAGCGCCTCAATATCACGCGTACGCCCAACCGGGTGTTTGATTTCATCAGCCCGTTCCAGCGCCTGCTGGAGGATGTCATAGCCCCCGCGCATATTCACCTTCGGCGACACGGTCACCCATGTCGCATGAGACGTACGCACTTCATGAGTGCCGCTGGTCTCAATCTGGCAACTGAACCCCTGTTTTTCCAGAAGATGGGTCAACGGAATCAAATCATGGATACAGGGTTCGCCGCCGGTGATCACCACATGGCGCGCAGTCCATCCCTGACGCTCAATAATCGCCAGCAGATCTTCACTGCTCGCCGCCCCCCATTTATCGCTCTCTTTGGTCTTGGCCAGAATGCTGTAGAGGGAGACTTCCCGATCTTCAAGCTTATCCCAGGTGTGTTTGGTGTCGCACCAGGCGCAACCAACCGGGCATCCCTGTAAACGAATAAAAATGGCAGGAACGCCGGTAAAATAGCCCTCGCCTTGCAAGGTCTGGAACATCTCATTAATCGGGTACTGCATAATCAACTCTGCCTGGGAATAAACATTAATTATTACAGATTTCGCTCTTCAGGGCGAGTTACGGTATGAGTGAATGTTGCGAGATTGTCACCGAAATAAAGCAAAAAAATGGATAATGCATAGCAGGCTTAGCATCAATTTATTTGTAATAAATTATTTCAATAACGCTCATTAACATAAGAAAAACATCAAAATAAAAACTTAAAGCAAAGAATTAAATATCAATGATTTCAAATAGTTATAAATATTTTTATTTTTAGTGAATTTATTTTTATGTTTACCTGTCCAATTAAACTTGTTCCGCATTTAAAGCTTAAAATTACCTTAAGAAATCGATTTATTCCCGCCTCTCTTATTTAAGCATTGTTTAATTTTCGCTGAATACAATCCGCGAATTAACAACAATGAGCATGCGATCATGAAAACTCTACTGATCACCGGCGTCACCGGATTCCTCGGTGGTGCAGTGTTTGAGAAAATACTTAATGATGATAGTCAAATCAACTATTTACTTTTAGTCAGGGCAACGGATAGCCAGGCTGGCGTTGAGCGCGTAAAAGAGAACATGCGCAAATTCAACATCAGCGAATCCATTCTCTCCCGTCTGAACTGCGAACATATCATCATCGGTGATCTGGGTACGCCGGAGCAATTTCTTGACGACCCGCGTCTGGACAGCGTCACCCATGTGCTGAACTGCGCCGCAGTCGCCTCTTTTGGTAACAACCCGCTCATCTGGAAAGTCAACGTTGAAGGCACGCTGGCCTTTGCCGGACGGATGGCAAAAGTGCAGGGGCTGCAGCGTTTCCTGCATGTCGGTACGGCTATGTCATGTGCGCCGGAAGCCGATTCACTGGTCTTTGAAAGCCAGGAATTCAAGGAAAACGCCGAGCATCTGGTGGAGTACACCCACTCCAAATCCACCATTGAACACCTGATGCGCAAAACCTATCCGAACCTGCCGCTGGTTATTGCACGCCCGTCTATTGTAGTGGGTCATACGCATTACGGCTGCCAGCCCTCCAGCAGTATCTTCTGGGTATTCAGCATGGCGCTGATGCTGCAAAAATTCATGTGTTCATTGGAAGACCGCATTGACGTGGTCCCGGTGGACTATTGTGCCGATGCGCTAATAATGATGCTGAAAAGCGACATCCCGGCAGGGGAAGTTATCCATATCTCCGCAGGCGAAGAGAACAGCGTGAAGTTTGCTGATATTGATGCCGCGATGGCTTGCGCACTGGAAACCGTGCCGGTTAAAGATGTCTATACGCAGGTCAGCTATGAAACGCTGGTGAAGATGCGTCGTGAACTGAAAAATATTTTTGGGCCCTGCAACGAGCGTCTGATGCTCAAAGCCATGCGTCTATACGGCGCATTCGCCATGCTGAACGTCCGCTTTAGCAATGACAAACTCATCGAACTGGGTATGCCGAAGCCGCCGCGTTTTACCGATTATATCGCCCAGTGCGTACAGACCACCCGCGGGCTTTCCATTCCGCAGCAAATGGCCGTCGATTTTAAATAACGTTATAACCGGTAAAAAAAATGCCAGCCCAAAGGCTGGCATTTTCATTTCAGAGAAAGACAGGCTTATGCCTGACCTTTGATCTCTTTACGACCGTTGTACGGTGCTTGTTCACCCAGTGCTTCTTCGATACGAATCAGCTGGTTGTATTTAGCAACGCGGTCAGAACGGCTCATAGAACCGGTTTTGATCTGGCCAGCAGCGGTACCAACAGCCAGGTCAGCGATGGTCGCATCTTCAGTTTCGCCAGAACGGTGAGAGATGACAGCGGTGTAGCCAGCGTCTTTCGCCATTTTGATCGCAGCCAGAGTTTCGGTCAGAGAACCGATCTGGTTGAATTTGATCAGGATGGAGTTAACGATGCCTTTTTCGATGCCTTCTTTCAGGATCTTGGTGTTAGTTACGAACAGGTCGTCACCAACCAGCTGGATTTTGTCGCCCAGAACTTTGGTCTGGTAAGCAAAGCCAGCCCAGTCAGACTCGTCCAGACCATCTTCGATGGACACGATCGGGTACTGTTTGGTCAGGTCTTCCAGGAAGTGAGTGAATTCTTCGGAGGTGAATGCTTTGTTGCCTTCGCCAGCCAGAACGTATTTACCGTCTTTGTAGAATTCAGAAGCCGCGCAGTCCATCGCCAGAGTGATGTCTTTGCCCAGCTCGTAACCCGCAGCTTTAACCGCTTCTGCGATAACAGCCAGTGCTTCAGCGTTGGAACCCAGGTTCGGCGCATAGCCGCCTTCGTCACCAACAGCAGTGTTCATACCTTTGGATTTCAGAACTTTAGCCAGGTTGTGGAACACTTCTGAGCCCATACGTACTGCTTCTTTCAGGGATTTCGCGCCAACCGGCTGAATCATGAATTCCTGAATGTCGACGTTGTTGTCAGCGTGCTCACCACCGTTGATGATGTTCATCATCGGAACCGGCATGGAGTATTTGCCCGGGGTGCCGTTCAGTTCAGCGATATGTGCATACAGCGGCAGGCCTTTAGAAGCAGCAGCTGCTTTAGCGGTCGCCAGAGAAACAGCCAGGATTGCGTTAGCACCGAAGTTAGATTTGTTTTCAGTACCGTCCAGGTCGATCATGATCTTGTCAATGCCAGCCTGATCTTTGGCATCTTTGCCCAGGATTGCCTGAGCGATCGGGCCGTTAACCGCGCCAACCGCTTTCAGTACGCCTTTACCCATGAAACGGGATTTGTCGCCATCACGCAGTTCCAGCGCTTCGCGGGAACCCGTAGAAGCACCTGACGGAGCAGCTGCCAGACCAACGAAACCACCTTCCAGGTGTACTTCGGCTTCAACAGTCGGGTTACCACGGGAGTCGATGATTTCACGACCGATGACTTTAACGATTTTGGACATTAGGATTTCCTCAGTACAAGTTAAACTAAAACTCCAGACAAACAATGCACCCATTTGGGTGCACTGCCGTTCTAACTCTTACTTCGCCTGGCGCTTCTGATACTCGCTGGCGGCTTTCACAAAGCCTGCAAACAGCGGGTGCCCGTCACGCGGCGTAGAAGTAAATTCCGGGTGGAACTGACAAGCGACAAACCACGGATGATTTGGCACCTCGATGATCTCGACCAACTGATCATCGCCGGAACGGCCTGCAACACGCAGACCCGCAGCTTCAATTTGTTTCAACAGCAGATTGTTAACTTCGTAGCGATGGCGATGGCGTTCGACAATGGTCGGCTCACCATACAGTTGACGGACCAGGCTGTCGTCGCCAAGCTGGCACTGCTGTGCGCCGAGGCGCATGGTGCCACCGAGATCGCTCTTTTCCGAACGTACTTCAATCTTGCCTTCTTCATCACGCCATTCGGTAATGAGCGCCACAACCGGGTACTTACAGTCTGGCACAAATTCCGTCGAGTTGGCGCCCTCCATTCCAGCGACGTTGCGAGCATACTCGATCAGCGCAACCTGCATCCCCAGGCAAATGCCCAGATAAGGAATATTGTTTTCACGCGCGTAGCGTGCAGTGGCGATTTTGCCTTCCACGCCGCGATAGCCGAAACCGCCAGGGATCAGAATAGCATCCAGATCTTTCAGAATTTCGACACCACGTGTTTCAACATCTTGCGAATCGATCAGTTTGATGTTGACGGTTACACGATTTTTCAGGCCACCGTGTTTCAGCGCTTCGATAACTGACTTATAGGCATCCGGCAGTTCAATGTACTTGCCGACCATACCGATGGTGACTTCATCTACCGGGTTCGCCTGCTGGTAAATGACCTGTTCCCATTCGGCCAGATTTGCTTCCGGGCAGTTCAAGCTGAATCGTTTACAAATATAATCGTCCAGCCCCTGCGATTTCAACAGGCCCGGAATTTTATAAATGGAATCGACATCTTTAAGGGAGATAACAGCCTTTTCCGGAACATTACAGAACAAAGCAATCTTTGCACGCTCGTTTGCCGGCACGGCACGATCGGAACGGCAAATCAGGATATCAGGCTGAATACCGATAGAAAGCAGCTCTTTTACGGAGTGCTGCGTCGGTTTAGTTTTCACTTCACCCGAAGCGGCCATGTACGGCACCAGCGTCAGGTGCATATACAGCGTACGTTCGCGACCCACTTCAACGGCCATCTGGCGAATCGCTTCGAGGAACGGCAGCGATTCGATATCGCCTACGGTACCGCCGATTTCCACCAGCACGACATCATGGCCTTCGCCGCCTTCAATGATGCGCTCTTTGATAGCATTGGTGATATGCGGAATAACCTGAACGGTTGCGCCCAGGTAGTCGCCACGGCGCTCTTTGCGCAGCACTTCGGAATAGATACGGCCAGTCGTGAAGTTATTACGACGGGTCATCTTGGTGCGGATGAAACGCTCATAGTGACCCAGGTCCAGATCGGTTTCGGCGCCGTCTTCAGTAACGAACACTTCCCCGTGTTGGATTGGGCTCATGGTACCCGGATCGACGTTGATATACGGATCCAGTTTCATCATGGTCACATTGAGGCCACGGGCTTCAAGAATGGCTGCGAGGGAGGCTGCGGCAATGCCTTTACCCAGAGAGGATACGACCCCGCCGGTCACAAAAATATAGTTCGTTGTCATGCTGAACCTGAGAAGTTAGGGTGAAACGATGGAATAACCAGGACGGGAAAGTAGTATACCTGAACAGGGCGTGCCTCACAAACTTTCATTCTCACCCCTTATCCCTAACCTCACCTGTAATAAGGAGTGAGAAAATAGCCACTTTCAGCAAAATGATTTTGACGTAAATCAAGCGCTTGTTATTTAAAAAATCATACAAATCGCACTTGAAAGCACAATATCTTTAGATATCAGTTTCCTGGCGTTTTACCTGTTGCCAGACCTCTTCCATCGCTTCCAGGTCGATTCCGCTCATTTCCAGGCCACGGGCGGCAACGATCCGCTCAACTTCGCGGAAACGACGCTCGAATTTCAGATTCGCTTTTTGCAACGCGACCTCCGCTTTTACGCCTAAATGACGCGAAAGATTGACCGTTGCGAACAGCAAATCGCCTACCTCTTCTTCCAGTTTCGCCTCGTCCACGACAGCCTGTTTCGCCTCATCCATCACTTCGTCAATTTCTTCGTAGACTTTGTCCAGCACTGGCCCCAACGAGATCCAGTCAAAACCCACAGTTGAGCATCGTTTCTGGATTTTATGGGCGCGCATTAAGGCCGGGAGACTATGAGGAATGTCATCCAGCGCGGAATGCTGCGATTTTTCGGCACGTTCAGCGCTTTTAATCTGTTCCCAGCGGGCCAGCACTTCACGGCTGTTTTCCGCATGCGCGTCACCGAAAATATGCGGATGGCGACGCTCCAGCTTGTCGCTGATAGCGGCACAGATATCGTCGAAATTGAACAGCTTTTGTTCCTGGGCCATTTGTGCGTAAAACACCACCTGGAACAATAAATCGCCTAATTCGCCGCGTAAATCATCGAAATCTTCGCGGGAAATAGCATCCAGCACTTCGTAAGTCTCTTCCAGCGTATAAGGTGCGATGGTGGCAAAGGTCTGTTCTTTATCCCACGGACAGCCCTTTTCCGGGTCGCGCAGACGTTGCATGATGCCCAGCAGGCGGTCGATGGGGGTTTTGTTGATTGTGATAGTCATACAGCCTCTTTTCATTTCAACTTTCACTCATGATAACGTGTTAACGCACTGCTTCCACCTCCCTATTATATTCGCCGAACCAATAGGGCATTCAGGACAGCGAACAGAACGGCACCGAACCGAATCGTATCGTAATCAGCTATACGGTACATTTTCAATATGTTGATACCATAGCTGTGATAACCCACTACATCGTAGAACCCAGTAATGATATGAATTGCACCGAAAAAATTTATTACAACAATAAATAAAAAACGACATAGCGTATTTGAATAAACACAAGCACACCTATGCAGATGATAGCACCCAATAAAAGAAACCATTCCAGCAAAATAATAAAAAACAACCGGAAGCCATGACTTCGATAAAAAGATAACATCCTGCTCCATCTTTAGTGCCTCAAGTCGCTTTCATTAAAAGCAGGCATCAATGATAAAACAGTAAATTCATCACTGATGATCTCAAGCATGAAAACAGGTTGAGTCATTTCTCTCACACTACGAACATAATCTGTTTGTTTTATTGTAATGCCAAAAAGGTTCCATGATTTCTCTCGTGGTGTGGGGATCTTTCTGAACAATCCATATCCGGAAAGAGCAAGATCTATCGTGCCGTAGGCAATATCCGCCTTCTTTTCATCATAACCGGTCTTGTTCGCCGCATAATGGTATGCGTCCCTGAGTGGTCCTGAGACTTCCTCATAGACTACAAGGTAATATCCATTTTCATAAGTATTATTCAGACCCTGCATTATCATTGAAGCACCAGGTATCATTCCACTACTGGCCGTAGACACACAAATCCCCACTCCCGTAGCCACCTGCCCTATACCTGCCAGAAAGCCGATTATTTTATTGTATAATTTGTATAGCTCTGCGGATCGTTTATTTTTGCATTCTTGCTCCGCCATCCACTTCGAATAAATTTTATTATTTAAGATAACAGATTTCTGGTAGCTCAAAACTGCCGTTTTGTATTTTAACATTTCCTCGCCACCTGCCCATGAAAGACAGTTCATTCCTATTTCAGTTTCGACCTGCCTGACCACACTATCAATTCGGCTAAAAAAACCTGACTGCTTAAAATAAAAAGGGTCTGTCATCCATAAATAATGCGCAGCATCCAGAAATGCATTTTTTTGTTGTTCAAATTCCTTTTTAGAACCGTAAAACATAAACTCTCCAGTGCGTTTAATTAAAGCCAACTAACATAATTTTTAAACGTTAATACAGGAGTGAGTTTATCGCGGAAACGCGTTAAATTAAGTTATCAGATCAAATTTCAGAAATATGCTCGTCACAACAGAAACGCCACCGAAACGAGTTCGATGGCGTTAATACTCTGTTCAGCCGCCGTGCAATCGACGCGCGTCGATCACATCCGGTACCTGGTTCAGTTTGCCAAGCACACGGCCCAGCACCTGCAGGTTATAGATTTCAATATTCATATCAATAGTAGCCAGTTGCTCTTTGGTATCGCTACGGCTGGCCACCCCAAGAACGTTAACTTTCTCGTTGGCAAGAATAGTGGTGATATCGCGCAACAATCCGCTGCGATCGTTGGCCGTCACGCGCACCACCAGCGAGTAACCGGCAGAGTAACTTTCGCCCCACACCGCATCGACAATACGCTCAGGCGCGTGGGTACGCAGCTCTTCCAGTTGGTCACAGTCTGCCCGGTGAATAGAAATCCCACGGCCCTGGGTGATAAAACCGACAATGTCATCGCCCGGGATGGGCTGGCAACAGCGCGCAATGTGATGCATCAGGTTGCCGACCCCTTCCACCACCACACGACCATTATCTTTGCTGCGGTTTTGCGGCGCGTAGGTCTTCTGCTGCAACTGTTTCAGTGCCGCGGCATCCTGCTCTTCCGCACTCGGCTTGTTAAACTGGGATTGCAGGAAGTTAACCATCTGGTTGAGACGAATATCGCCACCGCCAATTGCCGCCAGCAGCTCTTCCAGATCATTAAAGTTGTAACGCGGCAGCAGCTGTTTTTCCGCCTCTTTCAGGCTGATACCGAGATGGGCCAGCTCGTCGTCAAGGATCTGACGCCCTGCCAGGACGTTTTTATCCCGATCCTGCTTACGGAACCAGGCGTGGATTTTGGAACGGCCACGGCTGGTGGTAACGTACCCGAGGTTCGGGTTGAGCCAGTCACGGCTTGGGTTCGGCTGCTTCTGGGTGATGATTTCAATCTGGTCGCCCATCTGCAACTGGTAGGTGAACGGAACGATACGACCGCTGATTTTCGCCCCGATGCAACGGTGCCCGACATCGCTGTGGATATGGTAAGCGAAGTCGAGCGGCGTAGAACCCGCAGGCAAGTCCACTACGTCGCCCTTCGGCGTAAAGACATAGACCCGATCGTCGAACACCTGGCTGCGAACCTCATCAAGCATTTCGCCCGAATCGGCCATCTCTTCCTGCCAGGCAATCAGTTTACGCAGCCACGCGATGCGGTCTTCATAACCGCGACCGCCGCTGTTGGTCCCCGCCGTTGCGCCCTCTTTGTACTTCCAGTGCGCCGCCACGCCCAGTTCGGCGTCTTCGTGCATCTGCCGGGTACGAATCTGGATTTCAACGGTTTTACCTCCCGGCCCTAATACTACCGTGTGGATAGACTGGTAGCCGTTCGGTTTCGGGTTCGCGACATAATCATCGAACTCATCCGGCAGGTGGCGATAATGGGTATGGACGATACCGAGCGCGGCATAGCAATCCTGTAGCCGTTCAGCAACGATGCGCACCGCCCGAACATCAAACAGTTCATCGAAGGCAAGGTGCTTCTTCTGCATTTTGCGCCAGATGCTATAGATATGCTTAGGACGGCCATAAACCTCGGCCTTTACGCCCTCTTCTTTCATTTCAGAACGCAGATGCCCAACAAACTCTTCGATATAGTGTTCACGGTCAATACGGCGTTCATGCAGCAATTTGGCGATACGTTTGTATTCTGCCGGATGCAGATAGCGGAAGCAGTAATCTTCCAGCTCCCATTTGAGCTGGCCGATCCCTAAGCGGTTCGCCAGCGGCGCGTAGATGTTCGTACACTCTTTCGCCGCCAGCACGCGTTCATCTTCCGGCGCCTCTTTCACTTCACGCAGATGGGCAATACGTTCAGCAATTTTGATAACGACACAGCGAAAATCGTCCACCATCGCCAGCAGCATGCGCCGCACGTTATCCACCTGCTCAGAGGAGACGGAATCGGTATGGGTGGCTTTCAACTGCCGAATAGCCGCCATATCCCGCACGCCATGGATAAGCTCGACGATCGATTTGCCGACGCTTTCACGCAGGGTGTCTTCGCTGACGACATCGGCATCTGCCAGCGGGAACAGCAACGCCGCCCGCAGCGTATCGAGATCCATACTCAGCATGGAGAGGATTTCCACCATCTCAACGCCGCGCCATAGCAGCAGATCGGCGTGAGGATGTCCCTGTGTTTGTCGCAGACAATATTCCCAGGTTTCGGCTAAGCGTTCACACGACGGCTGGCTGGAGATACCCAGACTGGCGATCCACTTCTTAGGATCGAATTCACCCGCTTTGTTTAAATGCGCACTTCTTACCGCAACCATTGTCCTCTCCTTTAAGGGACGGAGCCTGCCGAACTCGACAAGCCGAAATTAATCACTTGTGCTCGAATAACACCATGGATTCCAGATGCCCAGTGTGCGGGAACATATCCAGCATCGCCAGCCGCTTAATCTGGTAACCCGCATTGACCAACGCTTCGCTATCACGCGCGAGTGTCGCTGGATTACAGGAAACATAGACTACTTTGCCCGGCGCTAATTTTACAACGTGCTGCATTACGCCAGCGGCGCCCGCCCGCGCGGGATCAAGAAGTATTTTATCAAAACCCTGACGCGCCCACGGCTGCTTTGTGACATCTTCTTCCAGATTTTCGTGAAAAAAAGTCACGTTCTGCAAACCATTTTGTCGGGCATTTTCACGCCCTTTCTCCACCAGTTCGGCAACGCCTTCAACTCCTACCACGCTCGCCGCCCTTTTTGCCAGCGGCAAGGTAAAATTGCCCATTCCACAAAAAAGATCCAGTACACGCTCATCCGGCTGCACATCCAGCCATTCCAGCGCGCGGGCAACCATTTGCTGATTTACGCCGTCATTGACCTGAATAAAATCCCGTGGACTGAACGTTAAGCGTAGCCCGTCAGAGTTATACCAGGGAGATTCTCCCGTAACATGTTCAAGTATCTCGCTTTCGGGCGCCAGAAAAAGCGCCAGTCCCTCGGAATGCGAAAAGCGTTCCAGTTTTTCCCGGTCAGCAGCGCTCAGCGGCGCGGTATGGCGCAAAACCATCAGTGGGCCATTATCTGCCAGCACCAGTTCAACATGCCCCAAATGACGCACCGCTTTTAAGCTCGCCAGACACGTGTGCAATGGCGCAAGGAGTGCCTCAAGACGGGGCACCAGGACCGGGCAGCGAGAGACGTTAATGATGTCGCTGGCATTCGCCTTACGAAAACCCATCTCCAGACGCTGGGTTTTGGGTTGCCAGTTCAGACTCAGACGCGCCCGGCGTCGGTAAGCCCAGGGCGACGCGTCGATAACCTCTTCGACATCCTGCTTCATCAGGCGGGCAAGCGCGGCGCTTTTGCTGCGTTGTTGCAGCGCCACGCTCGCGTGCTGCTGCTGGCAGCCGCCGCAGACGCCAAAATGAGGACATACTGGCGCAACGCGTTCAGGACTGTCGTTCAGACGGCGTTTTACTTCCCCGCGCGCATACTGACGCTTGTCTTCAATCAGGGTAATTTCTGCTGTTTCTTGAGGTAACAAATCTTTTACAAACAAGGCCTTACCATTATATCGCGCAACCCCCTGCCCAAAGGGATCGAGGTCGTTTACTGTTACAGTTATGATCTGACGCGTCGTCACGCGTCGTTTTGCAGAGTAGAATTGCGCCATTGCCGAGAATTTTCTCAATTACAAATAATGGCCACATTCTCCCATAACGGAACCCCATGACCAACTACAGCCTGCGTGCGCGCATGATGATCCTGATCCTCGCCCCGACCGTATTGATCGGCGTGCTGTTGAGTATCTTCTTCGTCGTTCACCGCTATAACGACTTACAGCGTCAACTGGAAGACGCAGGTGCCAGTATCATTGAACCGCTTGCCGTCTCCAGCGAATACAGCATGACGTTGCAGGATCGCGAGGCCATTGGGCAACTTATTAGCGTATTGCACCGTCGCCACTCCGAAATCGTGCGCGGTATTTCCATTTATGATGAGCAGAACCATCTGTTCGTCACCTCAAATTTCCAGCTCGATCCGGGTGAGTTACGCCTCGCAGACGGTTCGGCACTCCCCCGGCGATTGAGCGTAACGCGCAGAGGAGATCTGATGATCCTGCGCACCCCCATCATCTCGGAGGGCTACTCGCCGGATGAGTCTGCCCTATCCGACGCAAAGCCTGCGGGTAATATGCTGGGCTATGTGGCGCTGGAGCTGGATCTCAAATCCGTTCGTCTCCAGCAGTACAAAGAAATTTTCATCTCAAGTCTGATGATTTTGTTCTGTATTGGTATTGCGCTCATTTTCGGCTGGCGGCTTATGCGCGATGTCACCGGACCTATTCGTAATATGGTTAACACGGTTGACCGTATCCGCCGCGGCCAACTGGACAGCCGGGTTGAGGGGTTTATGCTCGGCGAACTGGACATGCTTAAGAATGGCATTAACTCGATGGCCATGTCGCTGGCGGCCTACCACGAAGAGATGCAGCACAATATCGATCAGTCCACTTCGGACCTGCGCGAAACCCTGGAGCAGATGGAGATCCAGAACGTTGAACTGGATCTGGCGAAAAAGCGTGCCCAGGAAGCGGCACGTATTAAATCGGAGTTTCTGGCCAATATGTCGCACGAGCTGCGCACGCCGCTCAACGGGGTTATCGGTTTCACCCGCCTGACGCTCAAATCAGAGCTGAATCCCACCCAGCGCGACCATATGCTGACCATCGAACGTTCGGCCAACAATCTGCTGGCTATCATCAACGATGTGCTCGACTTTTCGAAACTTGAGGCCGGGAAACTGATCCTTGAGAGTATCCCGTTCCCGCTACGTAGTACGCTGGATGATGTCGTGACGTTGTTGGCGCACTCCGCCCACGATAAAGGGCTGGAGCTGACGCTCAACATCAAAAATGATGTGCCGGATAACGTTATTGGCGACCCATTGCGCCTGCAGCAGGTCATCACCAACCTGGTAGGCAACGCCATCAAATTCACCGAAAACGGCAATATCGATATCCACGTTGAACGGCGCTCGATAAGTAACAATAAAGTGCAAATTGAGGTGCAAATCCGTGATACCGGGATTGGTATTCCGGAACGCGATCAGTCACGCCTGTTCCAGGCATTCCGCCAGGCCGATGCCAGTATTTCACGTCGCCACGGCGGTACCGGGCTGGGGCTGGTTATCACCCAACGGCTGGTCAACGAAATGGGAGGCGACATCTCCTTCCACAGCCAGCCTAATCGCGGGTCCACCTTCTGGTTCCATATCAACCTGGATCTGAACCCGAACGCGATTTCCGAAGGTCCTGTTACCGGCTGTCTGGCCGGCAAACGCCTTGCTTATGTCGAACCTAACGCCGCCGCAGCGCAAAGTACGCTGGATGTGCTGAGCGCCACGCCGCTCGAGGTGGTTTACAGTCCGTCCTTCTCAGGTCTGCCGCCGGATCACTATGACATCCTGCTATTCTCTGTTCCGGTCACGTTCCATGAGCCGCTGACCATGCAGCATGAGAAACTCGCGGCCGCCGCGGCAATGACCGATCATCTGCTGCTGGCGTTGCCCTGCCACGCCCAGATTAATGCCGAAGCGCTTAAACAGGATGGCGCGGCGGCTTGTCTGCTTAAACCGTTAACCTCAACGCGCCTGCTGCCCGCACTGACAGAGTATTGCTGCTCTACCCGTCAAATGGACTCGGTGGATATGAGCAAGTTACCGATGACGGTGATGGCGGTAGATGACAACCCTGCCAACCTGAAATTGATCGGCGCGCTGCTGGAAGACCAGGTGCAACGGGTCGAGTTGTGTGACAGCGGACCTCAGGCGGTGGAAAAGGCCAGGCAGATGCAGTTCGATCTCATTCTGATGGATATTCAGATGCCCGGCATGGATGGTATCCGCGCCTGTGAGTTGATTCACCAGCTTCCGCATCAACAGCAAACGCCGGTGATTGCGGTGACCGCCCATGCTATGGCGGGACAGAAAGAGAAGCTGCTCAGCGCGGGCATGAACGACTATCTGGCAAAACCGATTGAGGAAGACAAGCTTTACAATCTGCTGCTGCGCTACAAGCCCGGCGCTCTGGCCAGCAATGTTGTCGCCGCGCCGGAACCTGCCGAACCCGAAGAGCCAGCGGATGTCACTCTCGACTGGCAACTGGCGCTGCGTCAGGCGGCGGGAAAGTCGGATCTGGCGCGTGAAATGCTGCAAATGCTGGTGGCATTCCTGCCGGAAATTCGCAACAAAGTGGAAGAGCAACTGGTTGGCGAGACACCGGAAGGGCTGCTGGATCTGATTCACAAGCTGCACGGAAGCTGTGGTTACAGCGGCGTACCGCGACTGAAAAAACTCTGCCAGCTTATTGAGCATCAGTTACGCAGCGGTGTGCCTGCTGAGGAACTGGAACCGGAGTTTCTGGAACTGCTTGATGAAATGGACAACGTCACCCGCGACGCCCGTAAAATGATGGGATAATGCAGATACCCTCTCCCGCAAGAGAGGGTTATATTATTTGCCCTGCCCGACTTTCAGTACCGCTGCCACGTTACGCGCGGTCATACGCACATTTTCACCTGCATTCGCGAGCGCATCTTCCAGCGTACAAATTTTATAAATCACGCTGAAAACCGCATCGATACCGTGATCGTGCACCACACCCACATCCGCCGTCAAACTGCCCGCAATGCCAATGACCGGCACGTTATAGCGTTTCGCGACTTTCGCAACGCCGACCGGCACTTTGCCATGCACTGTCTGGCTGTCGATACGACCTTCGCCGGTAATCACCAGGTCGGCATCTGCAACATGTTTATCCAGTGCTAACGCATCGGTTACGATTTCAATGCCCTGACGCAATTCCGCGCCACAGAAGGCATACAGCGCTGCGCCCATCCCCCCTGCCGCGCCACCGCCGGCAAGGTTCAACACATCCTGATCCAGATCGCGGGCAATGATCTTCGCGTAATGCCCCAGCGCCTGATCCAGTCGGGCGATCATTTTCGGTGTCGCGCCTTTTTGCGGGCCAAAGATCGCCGAAGCACCGTCTTTCCCCGTCAACGGGTTCGTCACATCGCAGGCGACCTCAATACGGCACTCCGCAAGACGTTTGTCCAGTTCACGAATATCGATCCTGGCGAGCGTTTCCAGTGACGCACCACCGGGTCCAATCTGCTGGTCTTCGTTATCCAGCAATTTGGCACCCAGCGCCTGCACCATCCCCGCCCCGCCGTCGTTCGTGGCGCTACCGCCAATGCCGATGATGATATGCTTTACGCCCGCGTCCAGCGCGTGACGGATCAGCTCACCGGTTCCCCACGAAGTGGTGACCAGCGGGTCACGCTGCGCTGCGGGAACCAATTCAAGACCGCTGGCCGCCGCCATCTCGATAAACGCGCATTTTTCGTCGCCTGACAAACCATAAAACCCGTCGACTGGCTCGCCAAGCGGGCCTTTGACAGCCACCGAAACGATGCGCCCGCAGGTCGCGGCAACCATGGCTTCAACCGTCCCTTCTCCGCCATCCGCAACGGGCAATTTTACATATTCCGCCGTCGGGAAAATTTCGCGAAACCCGCTTTCAATCGCGGTCGCCACATCCAGAGCACTCAAACTTTCTTTATAAGAGTCAGGTGCGATAACTATTTTCATAAGCCATCCTTACGCATATTCACTGCCGCAAGCATATACCCGGAAGCTTCTGGAAAATGCCAGCCCGGGCATGGGCCGGCAATTCCATTAACGCACCATGCACGGACGTTTGTTGTCGAACGTCCAGCCGGGGATAAGGTACTGCATCCCCATGGCATCGTCGC